>Ga0315904_10000713_pt1 | contig 53355 bp, 69 predicted proteins | sample LakEriMetagenome_6_FD_203529 | JGI IMG/M metagenome (GOLD analysis project Ga0315904, IMG submission 203529) | Freshwater fungal communities from buoy surface, Lake Erie, Ohio, United States - Buoy 12 MA120 | ecosystem: Environmental > Aquatic > Freshwater > Lake | place: USA: Lake Erie, Ohio...
CATCTATGAACCCTAATAATCAAATGGTCGATGCGCATATGTCGCCTCGAGAAATCCAATTTTTTACTCAAATGCAAGGCTACCCTTCCGTAGACCCGCAAAGTGGAGTCCATTCTTTTGAAGGTTTGGCTAATAAAATGCTGCCGTTGGAATTCCTCCAAATGGCCAAAAGAAAAACGCCTCGATTTGCTAGTGGTGGATCAGTTAATCCGTTTTTGGCTAATCAATATCAAAATGCGGCTTCTCAAGGTTTAGGACCTGACAGTCAAATGGCTAGAATTCCTCTTTCGTTTGCCAATCATCTTGATTCGGTCATGGGTGGCCCTGACATTAACCCTATGACAAATGTACGCCAATATGGGTTTTTTGATGATCTTTTGGGCGGTATTGGTTCAATGTTCTCTCCTATCATGGACACGGTAAAAGATATTGGTTCTGGACTCGGCGGTCTAGTCAATGATGTAATCCCTGGCGCTGGTAACATGTTAGGTGGTATTACGGGTGCTTTATCTGGACCTCTCGGTGGAATGTTAGATGAAGTTGCGCCAGAGGTAGGACTTCCATTGCAAGCTTTAGGTGGAATAATGGGTGGTGGGGGTCAACAAGGTCAACAACAAGGCCAAAATCCATTTATGGGTATGTTAAGTGGCATGATGGGTGGCGGTCAACAAGGCCAACAAGGACAACAATCTTCACCGCTAATGAGCGGCCTCATGGGAGCGATGCAAGGTCTTGCAGGCGGCCAAGGGCTGCAAGGTGCGCTTCAAGGTGCATTAGGTGGAGCAGGGCAATCCATAATGCAAAGTAATCCTCAATTAGGGGGAATGATGCAGCAAGGCATGAATATGATGAACGCCTATAACCAAGGCGGTCTTGGTGGTTTGATGGGGCAGGCTGGAAACATGATGGCTCAATCAGGAAATCCTTATATGCAGCAAGCTGGGAATATGATGAATGCTTATCAACAAGGTGGAATGGGTGGTTTGATGAATCAAGGCATGAACATGATGAACCAGTATGCTCCTCAAATGTCTCCATATTTGCAACAAGCTGGCAATATGTACAATGCTTATAACCAAGGCGGTTTGGGTGGTCTAGCTAGCGAAGCCATGAATACAGCAAGTCAATATATGCCTCAATCCGAAGGTCCACCAAATCCATATTTAAGCGCTCTCAAAAATGCAGGAATGGGTGCTTATAATGCGTATCAACAAGGTGGCGGCATGAATATGGGCAATATGATGCAAGGCGCATTAGGTGGTGCAGCTCAATCTATGATGCAAAATCCAGAAGCGCATCCTTACGCGCAGATGGCGGGCGGCATGTACAACATGATGCAAAATCCGCAAATGTACCAACAACAGCCTCAATATGGGGCTCCCTATGGGATGCAAATGGGAAACTAACAGGCCCCAGTGGGGGCCAAAACCCTTTTACTAACCCAAGCGGCGCGCAGTCTCAAACATCTGCCGTTAAAACTAATCCACAAGATTTAGCCAACCAAGATGTGAAAAACGTCCAGAATTTATATTCAAGTGGCAAGCTTCCCGCAAAAGATATGTTGTCATTAGAAGGGGAAAGCCTATACAAAATGGTGAAAAATGGGCAAATTTCTGAAGATGATATGGCTACAGCTATGCTGAATGATTTATAAGGAGCATTCTAAAATGTCAGTCGCAAATCAATTACTAAACGCAATTAATAAATCGACAGCCAACAAATCCATTATGATTAATGGTGTCCGAATGCAGGTTGTCCATGCGTCCGAAAAAGAGCTTGACGATTTGGACAAAATTCAAGGAGGTTCTTATAAACATAATGGAATCCCTGAATATTCAAGAATTGCGCCTTTAATCCAAATTCCGCAAGTGCGCCAAGTGTTTATTGAAGTAGCAAAAATGGCCTTTGGCGATCCTAAACAAACTCGCAAAATTAACAACCAAATGGATAATAAAAACCCTGTTAATTATTCCGATCATCCCATGCCTAATCGTTTGGCTCATGAAGTCGCTGACAAAGGAAATCAATACGATAAAAAAATTGCATATTTCCCCGTAGCTTTGTGTGAATTTTTGAATGAACATGTCTATAAAATCCTTCATCCCGATCAAGACGGTCCTCCTATTAACTCTCAAACAGGGCTTGTTGAATATAATGCGTTTGGTGATTTTTTTGGAGGAATAGGAAATGTTTTTAAAGGGGTAGTTAAAGGCGTAGGAAGTTTAGTTAGTGGTATGGGGCCAATGCTTCCAGCTATTGGCGGTTTAACATTGGGTCCTTTAGGTGCATTGGGTGGGAGCTTATTAGGAGGTCTAGGGGGAGCTTTGGGTGGAGGTGAAGGCGGAATGGGGCTTCCAGGTATGCTAGGAAATATGTTAGGAGGGTTAGGTAATCCTCTTATTACTGGCTTGTCAGCAATGCTATCCCATAAAGCCAGGCGACAACTTGCTGAAAAAACCGCCGCGGAAGATCGTTTGGCAAACTCTCAAATTCAAGCGTATGTGAGGAGTCGTGGCTTTAGATAAGGTACGTGTTAATACCCACTCTCAAGCATGGCTTGGTCATGGAAAAGGCCAAGCCGATGATGTTTCCACTTCTTTGCCTGTTGGAAGCTATGTAATTGACGCACATAGTGTAAGTGCTTTAGGCGATGGTTCAACTAATGCAGGAATGAAAGTTTTAAAAAATTTTGAGCATGACGTTTTAAAAAAGTTTGGCAAAAAAATTGATCTTGATGAAGGTGTCGATTCAGAATATTTAAAAGCCTTAACATCAGATGGAGAATATCAACTCATGCCTTTAACTGTCACCTTACTCGGGCATGGTAATAACACTCAAGGTTCTCATTATCTGGATATGATGATTAAAAATTTGCGAGCGCACAAACGTTCTAATGGTTTGGGATTACCGCCAAAAGCAAAAAATATTTGGGATTATCTTCCACCTTCAGCTAGGAGAGGTAAAGTTTAATGGCTAAAACAAAAGCACAATTAGCAAAAGAAGCAGCCGCAGCTAAAGCAAAAGCAGCAGCTGCAGCTAAAGCAAAAGAAGAAGCTAAAGCAAAAGAAATTTATTTGGCTTCCATCAAAGCTAACAGAATAGCTAACAGTCCTTATGCTACGCCTGCAGATATAGCTGCCGCCCAAGCTGCCCATGATGCCTATGCAGCCTCATTGCGAAAAGCATACGAAAAATCTGGCGCTTCCGCAGCTACGACTAAAAACACATCTGGCGCTTCCGCAACTACGACAAAAAAAAAGGAAGTTACAACTAAAAAAACAGCTCATAAAAATAAACCTGCGTCTGTTACTCATCCGCCTAGTCAAAGTGTTTTATCAACGCCAAATCAAGCAACTGAACAAAAGCTTGAAGCAGCTGCAAAACGTTTGGAAGCGTTTGCCAATTCTTATCCCACAAGCCCTGCTGCTCAAGCTTTTCAGCAAGTTAATGCTCAAACCAAACGTAATATTGATGATTTAAGCTCGCCTACTTCAGTTCTTAGACAAGGGCTGGATGCTCCTTTAAATCTTCAAAATGATTTAAATGCCAATCTTTTACCTGAACTTGATACGTACAAGCAAGACATGGAAGGTTTGGCTAATCGAGCTGAATTAGTGTCTCCCGCATATGAACAGCAGATACAGCGTTTTATTAACCAGTACTACCCCGAACCAAACGAAGAAGAATTAATAAAAAATTACAATAATTTGGTTCAAAAAAGCATTCAACAAGACATTGCAAGCCGACCTAGCGCTGACCATTTTGGAGCAGTCTACGATGATAAAACAAAAGAAAGCATGAAAATGGCGATGAGCCAGCAAATTGCTGATAGACTTTTAAAAGAAAAAATTGAAAGAGACAAAATTCGTCAAGACGCTTTTATAAAAATGCTTGGCCAACATCCCATTGCAATAGAACAAGCAAGAGCGGCCAGAATGGCATCGATTGACCCCAAAATAAAAATTGCAGACACGAGAGTTCAAAACGCTCATGCCATGGCTAAAGCAGGAGCTACCCACGGAGAATTGGGGTATCATAACGCCAATATTATGGCTCATAATGCGGCAGCTCAAGCAAACGCGGCTGCTACTGCGGCAGGATTGCCAGCTCATTATATGCCCGCTTTAGCCAATCAATTGCCTCAAATGACTACTACCATGAATACCACAATTCCTGGGCGTGGTGATTCAAAGTTAGTTGATTTGGCTACCACTATGGCTCCTATCGTTACAGCTATGGCTGGTCAGGAAACTGGAAATCCGCTCAAAGCGTTTTTGCCAGCAAATCAGCAAAACCAGAACAACAGCAAAGACAATGACAAAAAAGCCGATCAAACTGTACCAATAAAGAAAGCTGCAGGCGGCTATGTCCCAAATACCCAACTCAACCAACAAGTGAACGCTTCTCCTCAAGAGGTTTTAAGAGAAAACGAAACTTATAGACAAGGGGTGGCTGGCCAGAATTTTAATCCGTTCTTAGCGGTGGCTGGTGATTTATTAGCAACTGCTGGCATGCCTGCCAAGGACGCTGCGCAATTAACCACTGCGCGCGTTCACGAAAGATTTGAAAACCAACGTAAACACATGTTGGAAGAAAAAAAATTAGCTGCTGATATCCAAAAAAGCCGACTTGAAAATAAAATTAAATTTGCGGACAACGAAGGTACGTTGAAGCATGCTTACGCCAATACAGATATGTTGGATCGTTATCATAAAGCCACCGTTGGTCATTCTTATTATCAAACAAATCTTCAAAATAAATTTAATTACGCCCAGCTCGCTGAAACTAAATCCAGTAATCAACGCACGCATGAATATCATGCGGCTGTTTTGGAAGAGACAAAACGTTTTAACAATTTAAAAAATCAACTTGGCTATGACGAATTAGATGAAAGAAGAGAGAATAACACTTTAACTCGACAATTTAACCAAGCCACTCTGGAAGAGAAAAGACGCGCAAACGACATGCTACAGAAACAAGTCGACGCTAAATTAAAATTTGACTACGACAAGCTTGCCACTGAAGATAGGCAAAAAGTTGACGAGTTAACATTTAACAAAGAAAAACATTCGGAAAAACACGGTTTGGAAATCAATAAACATGAGGAACAAAAAAAATATAATCAGGCCTACCTTGCTACCTTAGATAAAAAAAACACAGGTAAAGATTACATACATTACCGAGGCCAGGCGTATAAAATTAATAGAGATGCAGATGGCAATCCTATTTCAAAAACTCCGTTGCCAACACGAATAGATTTGTCCAAAAATAGGGCTTTAATGAACAATGCGGAGGCGCCACAAGCATTTTTAGGCAATCCTGACTCTCAATCTTCAACTAGTGCTTTGTTAAAACTTGCTTCTACACCTGCTAATGCAAATACCTCTAACTTTGGCGAGAGGAACGAAAAAAATATGCCGCAGGAAAATAGAGAAGAAATTCCACTCGAAGAAATGAATGGTTGGTTGCCTGGTGAAGTGGTGGACCCTACGGCTATGGCAAATATTAACAAAGACATCCAACAAGTACAAAATGTTGCGCGAGTGACGCCTAAGTTGTACCAGGCTCTTTTCCAAAATTTAAAAATTGCTAGAGAAACCCCTGATATGGCATCGGCTGGTAACCGATTTGTTAATTTTTGGGGGGATGCTGGTAAAATATGGAATGAAAAATTTGATCCTAACCAGGCGGCAGCTAATGATTTAGCACGGAAAAACAATGCTTCAGCTGTTAGCCTTTTAGGGACTACTTTAGGATCCAACAATACGGGAGAGGCAAGAGCTAAATACGCTGAAGGATGGCCCGATCCTACAAGCATGAATAAAAAAGCATTTGATGATGCTTCTTATAATAAAGCAATGGAATTGGCAGTAAACCAATACCACTCATATTTAGTTAATCAAGGCCGATTATACCAGCGTTTCCCAACCCCATATGATACACAAAATTACATTAGGGAACACCCTCAAAAATTTCTAAAATTTGTTGCTAAATCCATAGCTCCTCATGCGTCAAAAGAAGATTTTAAAGGTGTTTTAGACTATGTAGCACACCATTTTCTTGGAGAAGAAAATGCTGGTTCGTTAGGGGATTCAAATATTCAGAATGGTAGGGAGGCGCGACAACAAGTCAATCAGAACGCAGACCCATACGCGGGATTGGATCCTGAAAGAAGAAAAAAATTACAAGAGATAGATGCAGAATTAGCGGAAATTCAAGCTAATAAAGATAAATGAGGAAAATATGAGCGATTCTATTTCCAAAAGAGAGCAGCAGCTACTTCAAGAAAGAGAAAAACTTCTCGCTGATTCAAAAAAAGACGAGATGGCTCAACCAAGCGATTCTATTTCCAAAAGAGAGCAGCAGTTACTTCAAGAAAAAGAAAAACTTCTTGCTGGTTCACGAAAAAATAATGAAGAACAACCTCGCAAACCTAAGGAAATTGCCGAGAACTCATTAGCACGTCAAGTTGGGAATACGGTTGTATCAGGGTTACAAGGGGTTACGGGAATTCTTGATTTACCTGTTCATGGATACAATTTAAAGAAAGCAGTGTTAAATAAGCTAACAGGCTTGAATGTCCCGAGAACGCCCACAATGTCAGAACTTTTAGAACATTTAAAAACTCCTTCAACTTCAGGAATGGAGTCTCTTGCTCAAGGGGCTGCCTATGGCGCTGGTATGCTTGCAAGTGGGTTACCTAGATTAGTTAGTGCAGGTGTCGCCAAAGCGGCACAATATGGCCCTAAATTTGTTGATAAATTAGCTAAAATTTTAAAAGAAGGCAGTATTGTTAATGCAAAAAATTTAGGAGCAGCTGCTGTTTCAGGTGGAGCAGAAAAACTAGTTGAAGATACAACCGATAGTAAATTACTTGGTTTGTTAGCAGGAATGACAGCTTATCCCGTAGGTGCTTCTTTGTACAGACTCACAAAACCCGGATCTCGTCAAAAGTTTATTAATAAATATGTTGGGGAAGATAGCGCTTTGCTCAATGCTGGAGATGGAGAGGGAACAGCGTTAAGTGCTGGTATTCCTGAAGATGTTCGGACATTGTTTACAACACCAAAAGCTGGCAAAAAAATTAACAGATTGGAAGTTAATCCAGGTTCTCAACCCATTGCGCAAAATTACTCAAAACAGCAAATGAAAATAGCGGATGAAGCACTGGAAGATGTTGCAGAAGGAGTTCCAGAAACTTTAGGGCGAAATGTTACAAAAAATGCCATTAAGAAAAAAGAAGAAAATAGCCAGGTTATTGAAGCTTTAAAAAAAGAGATGGATAAAGAGGTATCTGGGAACGCACCTCAATACGTGATGCCTCAAACTACTATGGGACAAATTCGCACTTTATCTCAAGATTTGAAAAACTCTTACAAAGGAGAAGATCTTTATAATTCTACAGCGGTAGGAAAAGTTGAAAGACAACTTCTTCAAGGGGCAAGAAAATCTGGGGATGTCACTCTATCTGAAAAACAGGCTAATAAATGGATTACGCAATTAGATAACACTTTGAAAAAAACAACGCTAACACCTGAAGAATCTTTGCGTGTCTCTGGCATTAAACAGTTATTGAAGAATGCACTCAAAAAAGGAGATGCTTCTGAAATTCTGGAGATTTTGCCTGGCATGTTATCGAAAGAAATTGAAACCGCAGGAGGAAAAACGCTTCAATGGGGACAAACTGCGTCTGGAAAGATAGCCAACAATTTATTAAAAGAGGTTAGCAAAAGTCAGAAAGATGTTGTCGATCCAGGTTATGCTCGTGGTCTTTTGGAAAATATCCGAGATCGAATTGGGCGGGGAGGGCTAAGTGATAATGAACACCGCAAACTTAGCTTAATAGCTGACAGTATTAGCCAAGATCTTGGAAAATATTATGCGTCTGTAAGTCCAAAAGCTAAAAAAGCGTGGGATAGGTTTAACGAAACTTACACCAAATATGTTACGGGAGACGGCACTCACATTGAAAGATTTAGAGGCGAAAAATTCCCTCAAAACAACGTCAATGAAATGTTTAACACAAAGCCTGAAGATTGGAATTCCACGTTAGAATTTATGGCTCGGGTATTGCCTAAAGGCGAAGCAGCACAATTAATGCGTCATTTTACCTCTAAAACGGGGAAGGGGGACGTTCAAACTCTTATTTCCAAGTTTTCCGACCTTTCGAGTGAAAACAAAAATCTGGTGATTAAATACAGTTCACCAAAAATGGCTCAAATATTAACTTATTTTAAGAAAAACCCTAAAGAAGCATACAACCTTTTTGGTAATGCTCAAAAAACATTAAATCGCCCTCTTAAAGAAGAGCCTTTTACATTAGGACGACTTTTCCCTATGGCAAAGCAAACAGCGGGGCGTTTAATTGGGAATGCAGTTGCAACAAAACAAGCTAATAAGTTCTACAATCCAGACTTTCATCAAGAGCTAAGATCGCATATTCAAAACACATCACCTTTGTATAATTTCTTTGCGTCTGCTCCTTCAGTCCCAACTAATACTAACCAGCTTTACAAGCAAATGCTTGGCAACATGATTGCACAAAATTCCGCACGTGCCTTTGCTTCTCCACCTATTCAACCCCCTCAACAGCCTTCTTCCTCTCCTGCTAATCCTTTTGTGCCCCCTCAATAGATTTTTTCATTATTTTTTTATAAAAAAATGCATTTTTACTTAATTTTGTCGTTTATTTTTTTGTAAATATGCTAAACTTAATATTGAAAATGGTTCTAAATCGATTGATGTATCGTCTCGGTTTAGAGGGGAAACCAGATTTAAAAATAGGTTGCTGGCAAAAGATCTATTTTTTATTAAGCCCCCGTTGAAATCGATTGATGTATCGTCTCGATTTCCGGCTGGTCTGCCAGTCGAACATCCCCATGTTCAGACTATATTTTTCCAAATTTTTATTTGGCACTTTCGAGTGCCACTTTAACTTTTTTTAACTTTTTTAAGGAGTATAGTTATGAGTAATGGGATTTTTGCGCCTCAAGGCTTTGTCCCTATGAACTACCGAGATGGTACAGCGTATACAGGTGCTACTCAAGCAATTGAAATTGATCCAACAAGCCCAGCAATTGGTCTTAATGACCCAGTGGTAATTACTACTGGTAAAGTTGCGGCATTAAATCCCACTGAAAGTTATGCCTTCAATGAAGCTACCCCGACTTCTTTTTTCGGGATTTTTCAGGGATGTTATTACCAGACAAAAGGTACCGGACAAGGAGCCATTTACCCGTTTGTAAATTCCAAAAGTTGGCCCGGCACAGGTGTTGAATTGGCGGAAGGAACAAAGCCATTAGCTTATGTAATTGTTGACCCAAATGTGGTATTTAACGTGGTTACTGGTGGTCCTAACATTCCAAATGGCATAACCCAAATACAAAACTATCAAGTGGCTGGGTTTACAATGAATGGAGTGAATTCTTTTGGTATTTCAAAAGCTTATTTAAGTTCAACTGGGCAGAGAAATGCAACTCCTCCTAATAATTCTACCGTTTATGCGCCTTTCCAAATTGTTGGTTTGGCTGATTTACCAAACAATGCATGGGGGCAACCATACAACAACGTTCTTGTAATTATGAACGGCACATTAACTAAAGCTGGCACAGTTGGCAAATAACAAAGAACGCATAAAGGAGTAATTTTATGGCTACAACTACATCTATGATCGCCAGGCTCATGGAGCCTGGATTACAAGGATTTGTGTACGACATGCGACACAATGACGACATTTGGAAGCCCTTATATGGGATTTACAAATCAGATAAAAACGTTGAATACGATTTGGCAATGAAAGCCTACGGTATTGCGCAACTTAAAGCGCAAGGTGCGGCGGCAGCAATGGATGATGCTGAACAAAGGTATCTCAATACATTCGTTCATCAAATTTATGCAATCGCAACGCAAATGACACGAGAAGCAATTGAAGATAACCTCTATTCTCGCGAAGCACCACAAATGAGTCGGGCGATGAAAGTATCATTGCGCGAAGTCACCAATGTGAATGCAATGCAGCCTCTCAATCAAGCTTTTTCACCTAACAAGCCTATGGGAGACGGGCAAAGCCTTTGCTCAACTCAACATCCCATTAGCAACGGTGTTGTTTCCAACCGAGCATCGACTATAACCCAGTTAAATGAAACTGCGATTGAGCAAGGTTTAATTGATATTCAATATTTGCGCGATCAAGCCGGTATTTTATTGAACAACCTGGCTGTTCGTTTGATTGTTCCACCACAATTAAAATTCACAGCTGCGCGAATCAATGGCTCTCAATTTACGCCTCAAAGCGCAAACAACGCAATTAACCCGATTAATACAATGAATCTTCTTCCAAAAGGCGTTGTAGATAATCCTTATTTAACAAATCCTGGTGCTTGGTTCATTCAAACAGAAGCCGAAGCGTTAAAGTATTTTGAACGTAGTCCTGTAAGAACAGATATCTCAACTGATCCTTTGACTCAAAACTTGACGGTAGTAGCAACAATTCGTCATAGCTTTGGGCCATCTGATTACAATGGTATCTACGGTTCTCCAGGCGCTTAAAAAAAAATAAAGAAGGGAAGCAAGAAATGAATTTAATAAACGGAACCAACATTGGTGATGGTTTAAGAGTCGGTACTGTAACAGGTAACGGACCAGTAGGGATTGGTGGTAAAACTTCTCCCTTCTTTAATTTTATAGTAAAACCAGGAGCCGCTGCTGCAACTGCAATTAGTCCTAATCCGGTAACTATCAACCCTGGAACAACAATAATTCCTCTTGTCGCTGGGGCTTATGCAACTTTTGAGAACGATCCAGTTTATGGAAGACTTTTGAAGTTGGATTATGCGCGTACTTTAAGGATGAATATTGGTACTGGTGGTGGTGGTGACATAACAATTAGAGTAGACGGGCTGGATATTTTAAAACAGCCTGTAACGGAAGAACAAACATTAACAACCGCCGCAACTAACAATGTTTTGCATTTAAGAAAAGCTATCAAATGGATTAAGCAAATTAAAGCAATTCAAACTGGCGGCGCAGCCAATCAAGTGATTATTAACCCTGAAAATCGTTTTGGGTTGCCTTACGCCGTTACCAATCCTAATTCTGTTGATATTAGACCTATTAATAACTTTAACCCATCTATTTGGTGCGAAGGCGTGGCAACATTTAATGGTGCAACTCCATCTGTTGCTACCATTAACTCACCTTTTGCGCCTGCTTATGCGGGAGGAGCATTGACTCCTGGTACAGGTCTTATCCCAACCGTTTCCGTTTTACCACGAGAAGGCGTGATCCCTGGTTCTGAAACAATAACGGTGTCAGCAAGCGTTCAATCAAACTCTATTACCTTTCAATCTTCCATACCAGGCAGTACTTCATCTTTCTACTGGAGAATGAATTACGAACCTGATAATGCGATACCGGTAGCAGGTGGGCAAGCAGCTGCGTTTCCAAGTGGTTATGCTAATTTAACAGGTGGGTCAGCAGTTGTTTATAGTCCTTATGTTAATAGCCGAAATCAATATATTATGACATCCTATCCTGCTGGAGGTACAGTGCCTGCTGTCGCACCTTATGTTAGTGCGTCTACAAGTGTCTCCCCTGGGGTATCAGGACAATTTACTATTAATGGCACAAATGGTTCAGGCGTCTTGTGGGAAATTGCTAACGCCGATGAACGTGGACCAGGTGCAGGTGGCCCTATTTATCCTTATGTAATTACCGCTGATAGAACCATGCAATTTAAGGCAAGCGCATCAGGGATTCCTGGTAACTATTATTCCACACAAAACGCTGGGGACGTGCGAGGTGTCGTAGGAATGACTCAAGAAATTGGGACTGGTTTTAACGGAACTTCCATTATTATTTATATTTCGATGTATTTAGAGGGCGTGGATAGCACTTATGTCGAGAACCAAACTAACGCAGGCTTATATGGTGTGAATCAATACGTTGCTAATGACTGGGGAGCATAAATATGTCAAAGCCCATTGTTGTTAATTTTCCATCCGGGGCAACCCCGATTGGAACTATTACAATTCCAATTTCAACGGATCTTAATATTGATGTTTTAGCGTTAATTAATAATGGGCGTCCCTTGCAATTTCCTTATTTGCAAAGAAAATTAGGATTTTTCTCTGGTGGTGCTGACGATTTATTTACCATAGCTATTAATTTTGAGGGGTATGATGTTAACAACAATCCGCTTTCAGAAAACCCTCCTGGCCCAATTGTTGGAGAGCCTATTGAATACACCACGAATGAATATCATATTATCACTTCTCTAACAATTACGGGAACCGCTGATACAGGAGGAACTCTTGAGTTTTACCTTGGGGATGTTGGGCAGTCCCAATGGTTTTTATTTGATTTAAATAGGCCTTATTTTGGGGCAACTATCCAAACTTCTCAAACTGGAACGCTCACTTATACAGTTGAATATACCAGCGATGAATTGACGGTTAAAAACGCAGAAGGAATTGAGGTTGCAAATCCTAATTTAAATAGGACCAAGACAATTCAATTAACAGACAGCTCTACGGTTTATGTCATGGAAAATAGTGCAGAATCCAAATGTTGGAACGTGGGAGCCTCTCCTATGCGGGCACATAGGTTTATTGTGACAGGCGGTGCAGATGCTGGATCTTTACAATACATAGTGACTCAAACTGGGATATAAATGCGAGATTGGGATGAACCCTATGAAAAATTTTACAGAGCGGTTCAAAACGATTTTCAGGATTTTGTTAAAGACAATGAAAAATTTCTTTTTGAAGAGGATCCTAGGCCGATGAGAAAAAAAGTTGAGAAACATTGGATTCAAAAATCAATTAAGCATCCTGGGGCTTTAAGAGCAGAGCTAGGCATAAAAGAAGGTCATACTATCCCATTAGCTAAATTAGACAAAGCAACTCATAGCTCAAAACCGATTGTTCGTGAGCAAGCCAATTTAGCTAAAACTTTGCGTGGTTTTCATAAAACATAAGGTGAACCTATGGCAACGAGTAATGAATACGCTTCCGAAATTAGCGCCCTTTATGCAATTGATGAAGCGTTTGAGCGCTGTCTTATTTCAGGGAATTTGATATCTGGTTACCAGCTAGAAAGCGCAAAAAAAGCCATTAATGCTATTTTAGATCAATGGAGCAATGCTAATTACCCTTCTTTATATCTTGTCAAAAAAGGCTTGCTTCAATTAATTAGAGGTCAAACTTCGTATCTTTTACCATCGAATTGCGTAGATATTATCGACAAAGAAGTAACAGTTTTAAAATCATTAAGAAAACTAGGTGGCACGGCTTCTAGCTCGAGTGGAAGTGCAGGGAATGCGTTTAGCGATGATTTAACCGCTTTTTGCACTCAAACCGAGCCTAATGGTTACATCCAATATATTTACCCTCAAGGTGTTCCCATTTTGTATGTGGGGATTATGTCCGCTGTAGACGCAGATTATAAATTATTAATTAGATCCAAATACCAATCAGGGATAGGCAATATACTTGATCCTTTAAATGTTGCGTTAAGAACCCCTGAAACAGCTTATTTAGCGAATCAAACCGTATGGTGGGCGATTCCAGCAGCTCCATCTGCTCAAGTGTGGAGAATACAAGAAACAGGTGGAGCAACGCTTAATATCAATAAAATCTATTTTAACATTAATTCTCCTACGCAGCCTTCTCGTCCTTTGGCACGCATTAGTCGTTCAAGTTATGCAATGATTAATAACAAAACTCAAATTGGGCAAGTATCTCAATTCCAAGTGGATCGAAACTTCCCTCAATCAGTTATAAATTTTTATTTAAATCCTGACGGGACAGAAGATCTGGTCACTTACAACTACAATGCGTATACGCAAGAAGTGGTAAATTTCACTCAAGACATAGAATTACCTAAACGTTTTTGGGAAGCATTAGTGTCTGAATTGGCTGCTCGAATGGCTGAAAAATTTGCACCTCATTTGTACGAACAAAAAAGATCAGCCGCAGATCAAGCATTTGCATTAGCAAAGGGTCAAGATGTGGAACATGGGGTGAACTTGAAAATAGCACCCACATTAGAGAGTCAAATGTAATGATTTGGTCTAATACCCGTACGCGCATTGATCCTAAAAAACCAGAAGCAATTGGTTATTGTGACTTAACAGGTTTTCGCGTAATGCGTAAAGATTTAGTGCAACAAATGGAATATCGGGGGACTCAACTTGTTTGGAATGGGTTTCTTGTTTACAAAGATTTTGTAGACGAGCCAAACCGTCAATCTGGAGCCATTATTTTAGGTCCTGATCCAATCCCAGTTTTAAATCCTCGCCCTGGCTCAAGACCTGAAAAACCTACTGTTCAAGACACTGCAAGAGTGTTATCAGGATATGGTTTTAGCTCGAGCGGCAATGCTGCGAACGCATTTGATGAGAACAATTTAACAGCATGTACTCAAACAGCTCCTAATGGCTATATTGGCTATAATTTTAACGGGACACCTAACATATTGTGGACTGGTATCTTATCAGCTGCGACACTTACTTATACGTTGGTTATTGAATATTCTTTTAATAGCATGCAATGGATGGAATATACTACTATTCCTGCTCAAACCTACCCTTCTTCTGAAATTGTTTGGCTCACGGGAGACGGTTATCCCAGTGGTTCATCATGGAGGATTAGAGAGGTAGGAGGTGCTACGCTAAATATTAGCGAATTATATTTCAATATGCCCACTAAGGAGTAAAAACGATGTTAAAAAATGAATACGCTAGAAAGCTCGGCATTGAAGAAACTAACGGTCGCCAAGAGCTTGAAAATAAAGTTATATCTCCTCACGAAATATCAAATGTTTTGCCTGAATTAAGCGCAAAGGTTGGTTACATACCAGAACCAAAAACAATATTCCAAGAACTTGTTAACCATATGAGACATATGGAAAATAATTTACAAAATCCAAACCAAATGCCTAGTAATGACGGCGATTGGCGAGGAGGAGTATCTATTGAAATTAGAGCGCCAAACCAAGTTCCAGAACAAAACATTCAACAACATGGAACAGCTTTAACCCTTGGGAATCCTTTTGTTCAAACAAGCAAAATGGTAGTAGCTAGGCCTGGTAAACAACGAAAAATGCAATAAGGGGTGTAAAATGGATTACGCAAAAAGATTAGGATTAGATACATCGAATAGCGGTGCTGCGCATTTAATCCGCAAAGCTGGCCTATCGCATGATGGCGGTAGTGAAGGTAAAGTTTTAGAGAGAAAAGTCTGTCGCAAAGCGGATGGTGGTGGTGTTGCTGCTGAATATAAAAAAGGTGGTAGGATCAAGCGTGCCATGGGCGGCTATACTTTTGGGGATAATGTTTTGGGAAACCCCGATCCTTTTGGATTGAAAAAAGGCGGGAAAGTTTGCAAAAAAGCCGATGGTGGCGGCGTTGCTGCTGAATATAAAAAAGGTGGCCCCACTAGAAAAAGTAAAAATAAAGATATTCGTTATTTAGAACGAGACGAACGTTACGATGTGAAAACCCATCGTGGCAAAAACGCTCATCACGCAGTCGAGGATATCATTCATGACATGAAGCCTTTGCATAAAGCCGCTGGCGGTGCAGCTAAAAAGAGACTTTACGGTATCTAAATAAGGGGGAGAAAATCCCCTTTATTTAACCTTCTCATATAGGAGGATGTTCTTTGTTTACCTTATATCGTTCAGTAGCGAGACGATGATCTTCATTCGCTGTTTTTATCTCAAGCTCTGAAATTTTGATATCGTTGGTTCTCAACATTTTTTCTTTCTCAAGCAAAAGCTTTTGCATATCAACCTGATGCTTTAAATTCATCTGCTCCATTTTTTGCTCAAGTGCCTGCTGTTTAATTTCCAAGTCTTTTAACATAATCATTTCAGGTGTTACCTGTGGTTGCTGATGTTGTTGCTGTTGCTGCTGCATTTTTTGAGCGGCTTGAGCTTCCATCATAGCGATTTGATTTTGTTGCTGTGGTGGCAATTTTTCAATATTAGGAGGCAACATTTGATGCATTTGTTGTTGTAGCTGAATTTGATATTGAAACGCTTCATGCTCTTTAATGTGAGCGTTAAGCATAGCTAAATCTTGAGCGCGTTTAGGATCAGAAGATAATTGCGCCATGATAGATTGATGCACAATCATATGAGCTTGATGATCTTGAGCAATGTAAGCCATGACAGGCTCGCTTTTTAAAATCCTCATATTTTCAGTGCCTGGATCAAGAGAGGGAGGAGGAGATGCTTCTTTTGGATCAGGCAAGATTTCAGATATGTTGGGCACTTTCAAGTCATTGTAAATACGTTTATAAATTGCATGTAAATTGTGAAGGTGAGGCGCTTGTTGAGCCATTTTTAAAATAGCTTCGTTGCGCATCATGCGATGGGCTAGAGAATTTAAATTGGGGTCGCTAACGGGGATAATTGTGAAATTTTGAGCAAAATCTTCGCCCATAATAATTTCAGTGGAATTTTGGCCAACGTTAAATGGGTATTTAATTGTCGAATAATGGCGTGCGATAAGGTTGTAAATAAGGGTTAACTCGTCCCCCATGGCTTGGTGCAAACGGCTCATTACTGAACTTGGTATTTTGGTGTGTTGATCCAAAAACGCAAACGCAGTAAGGAGTGGAGCGTCTGCATGCATTTCTTTAAAGTTTTGATTAACAACACCTGAAAAAGTCTCAATTCCTTTTTCCATTTGCTCTTTTAAAGTTAGCAAAATTTGAGAGGGTTCTTTATAAGGGAAGGGCATAATGACATCGTGAATCGGCATTCCACCTGTATCAATTGCGCCCCACTCACAAGGACCTATATCCAAATCGTTATCGCTGATTTTCATGCTGGCGGAACGAACTCCACCGGGAGCAGTAGCAATTTTACCAGAATCTACCAACAAACGGGTTAATTCAGTCGCGTTTTGCGCAAGGCCACCCGCAAGTTGAATGAGGCCTGTGCCATAAAATCCTAGACCTGGTGTGTAGATGTATTGTGTAAAACATTCAATCCGTTTATAGGTTTGGTCGTTTTCTTCCCAATTTCTGTAAATTGATAAAATCGCTCCATCCACAGCTGAAAGAGTCACAATATAAGGTTTAGGTTGACGTAGTTGGCCGTCTTTTGCTTCGTTATCCTCATCAATTATTAGATTGCAATGACATTCCCAAACTTTATAAAAAACAGTTTGAGGTGAATGAGGGTCAATCTCCCCTTTAATGTCATCTAACGTTTCTGTTAAATCTTGAGTGGCCGCATCATCATCTCCACTTTCTGTATCAGCAATTTTTAGTTTTTTGTAAAACCCAGCACGTTGACGCTCAATTAGCTCTTGTTTTGTGTATTTGATGACATGGGTCATACGAATAGCGGATGCTAGGGAGGTGACGCCATAATTAATAATAAAATCTTCAGGGGGTACGTATTTCGAGCTTGGACGTTTTAAAATAGGATCCCAGAATGTTTTTTTAAAAACTGACCCTGCTAAAGCACAAATGAAAAAAGCGGTTTCGCAATCTGGGTAGAATTCTTTATCAATAGCTGTGAGAAGGATATTACAAAATTGCTGGACACGGTAAGCCGCATCATCCGATGCAGGATCGATGGCGTCTGGCGTTCTTACTTTGACTGGTCCTTCAGGGGGTAAAAGTTCTGCTCTGGCTGCCGCTACAAAACCCGTGGCTTGCGTTAACAAAACGGGAGAGATAACTTCGTTTTGATTTTGAAGATAGCCTTTTTGGTCTTTCTCTCTAAAGACGTTTAAACCTAAGAGTTTGATGCCCTTGGTATACATTTGCAACCAAGGGGCTCTTGAATCTTGATCAGCTTGGATGCCATCTTTTAGGGTTCGACTAATTTTTCTCAAGGTGTAATCATCGAGAAACCCATCCGCTAAGTTGGCGTAATGTGACACGGGCTGCATATTGCGGCGGTTGTTGGGCGCCAAATCTACAATTACACCGCCTTGAGGCGTTGAAAAAATGTCGTTTTCCAATTTTAGAATCCTTTTTTAATGACCAAATCTATCGTAGGGAGGAGGGGGATTTTGTTGATTGTAGGCGTCTGATGGGCCATACGATCTTTGATTTTGCCTCTCTCTAAAATTAATATTGGAATTTTTACGTGCCCAAGCGGTCGAGTCAGCTTTTCTATCAGCTAAATTTTGGTAGTAACGAACCTCTTTTTCGTGAGGTTTTAAAGGCCTTTCCGCTAAACATGATCCACCTTTTGTAATGCGGCCATTTGTTGAAAAATCTTTTCCGTAAAATTCAGCAATTGCTTGGCTAAAAAATTCAGGGTGGCGATCGAGAGGGACGGGTCTCCATCCGCGGTAAAACGTGTGCTGCATGTTGCTGACGTCAGGAACTTGCATAACTGCTTCGGTAATCCATCCATATACCATGCCTTCAGGTGGCACAACTGTTGGAGGTAATTGAAGTGGTCCTAGCCAACCTTCTGCCATGCTTGGGTATTCATCCAATTCTCTGGCTTCATACTCTCTTTTTTGAGTTTCGCGTGATTGTCTGCTCATGTTCTTACCTTTCTAATAATTTCCAGCTGCACGGCGTCTTTGCATAACGGCAATTTTATCGCGTGCATAACGCCGGTAACGTTCTGCTTCACTCGGGTTTCCATCGTAATCCCAATCCAAAGCAAATTTTTTCTCTTCAGGCGTTAGCTCAACTGTTGTGGGCACGCCGTCATTGTCAAAACTTATAGGAGAATTGTGACGATTAACGGGTCCTACATTGGTTGGATAATAATTGGGTGGATAAGACGGCTTATTGCTGTATTTGTTTTCCAAGATTTTTGAAACCTCATTAATGAATTGCGGCGTACCAATTTTTTCTTTTTCGCCTCGAATGGTGTAATTCTTTTCAATTTGGCGGCTAATTATTGCTGCTTCAGCGGCTAATTCAGTATCGAATTGCTTAGAATTAGGATCGCACCATGGGTTTTTGTCCAGCCATTCGTCAAAATGTGGGTTTGCTGGCTGCTCAACGGGCGGGTAATAATTTGCGGGTTGAGGGGTATACGGCATGTTTTGTTGAGGTTGGGCATAGGGGGGCATATTGAATTGAGGTTGGGCGTAGGGCGCTGAAAACTGCTCCATGTGACGCCTTTGCTGTTCGGATACTTTCTCTGCGTTAATTTGAGCAATTAAATTAATCGCTTTAACTTCAACTTCGGTATTCCCTTCCATTTTTGCATCTTCGAGCAACTTCATAGCGCTCAATTCTTTTAGCTCCAGATTTTGATCAATCTGTTGCTGAAGCATAGCTTCAAGATTTTGAGTTTTTTGATAAAGAAGGGGGGTGACTTGTTCACTGTAATACGCTCGAGCGTTTGCATTTTGTTCTCGTTCAAAGGCTTGAGCTAAGCGTTGTTGATCATAGCGAGCTTTTCGGCTCAATCGTTCGCTTCTATTTTCTTTGGGTTCGACATCAGCTTTTTTTTGTTCAGGAGCTGGCTCTAATTGAAGTTCATTTGGAAGGTGGGAAAATCCATCATTTTCTTTTAAATGGTTGGTCACCATTGGGATGATGTCGTTTTCCATTTGAAGTTGTTGTTCGTCCATAAGTTATCTCTCTTTTAATAACGGCCTAAGAATTTAATTTGGCTAAGTTGATCTGGGTAATCGAAAGCGTCCAGGATTTTGTCGTCAAACAGCCTACCAATGGTGTGACCGTTAATTTCTGACAAAACAATTTCGTATCGGCGAAACGTGACCCATGAACCAATTTTCCAGGGATATTTGCGGTCGCATTGAGCGCCAATGACTAAGACTTTTCCAACGTTATTTTTATATTTCTCATCTTCGTCCATGCATTTTGGGATATAAAAACCGCTTTCAGTTTTTGTTTCGCCGGTCTCTAATTTTTCGTAATTTTGTTCTTCATATTTGTTAAAAATTTTTAACACGACAAAAGGACCAGATGGGGTAGGGATGGGAACCCCAATCTCTTTTTCGATTGTCTCGTTCCAGGACGAATAAATATATTTTTTGCCATCGTGTATAAAAGAGCCATCTTCTAAACGTTCAATTGTCATGCCTTTCCTCTCAAATCTAAAATATGACTAAGTAAATGGTTATAGGATTCGTTCTCACCTAAGAGATTAAATATTTGATGTTCGTTTTGGGCTTGGCCATTTAGATAGGAATTTGATATTCCAAATTTTATCTCCAAGCATCGCTGATATAATCTGTCTAGAAAATTAACTGAACTAGGATCCCCTAAATCTTCAGTGGACTCGAAAAAATCATGTTTTAACTTTCGAATGATACTCTCAAATTCGTTGAGTCTCCGATAACGTCCTGTAAAATAGTAATAAGAGATGGGATCTGATCGCAGTTGGTCAAAATTAAATAAATTATTTTCAATTTCCTTTTTCTCGTAGGCGACAAATGAGAAAAGGTCGTTCAAAAGATTTGTTAAATCGCTCATAATCCTCGTACGGGTATGAATTCAGAATCAGGTTTATAATTGATTGTGAAATAATTTCAACTGAAATGCGAATTATTTTTTTAATTTCTAATAAGATTAGTTTTTTGAGCGGTAACTCGGCCTTTTAGGCGGGGGCTCGTAGTCGGTTTTGTGTTTAATCCAGCCAGAATCCAATAGCCTCTTGAGTGCTTGTGTCATTGAGTCCACTAAATCGTTAGATTCAGAGGATGGGAATAAAGCTGCCATATCTACCATAGTCTTTGCATAGCCTCGGAGTTGAGTATATGCAGGGGGTCTAGCAGGAACCCATACACGCCCACATTCTAGAATGGGAGAAACGATTTGTGCCCTTTCCATTTTTGAGCCTTTAGGATTGAACCTGGTCACCATAATGCCTGCTCGTGATAGATCTTGAATAAGGGATAAACCATTTGCTTTGGCTTCGACCAAAACCATATCAGGTTTACACTCTCCTATAAGAGGATTTTCCAAATCGGTGTCATGATAGTTCTTGTACATGCGTTGAGCCATGGAACGAAGTTCGGGATATTGAACTCTTCCTCTCCATAAATCGAGCAAAATAACGTGTTCAACGCCGTATTCATCTTCAAAAATTCCCCATGTGGTACAAGCAGAGAAAGCACCAAGCTCGGAGAGAGCTGTATCCCACGATTGGAGGACAAATTTGCAAGGTGGTGGTGATTCTTCTGTCCACCATTTCCAGTATTGTTTTTTGAAAATTCCCCCTTCGGCAGGAGCTGGCCGCTGTTGAAGCTGACCTGCTATAAGGTAAGGAGATCCTAAATCTCGTTTAATAGTTTCAAGTGCTTCGGGTGTGACAAAGGTTGGCCATAACAATTCCCCTTCGGTTTTGCGAGGGTCACTCCAGGGCTCGGGATAGGTGCTTTTTATGGGGACGGTCGTACAGCGGTTATGAGATTCAAATTCCATTGGGAGACACAAATGCACTAATCCTGGAATCTCTTTATCCAAAATATGCTGGGTCAAATCCATCATGGAAAGACGTTGTTGAATATCAATTCTTGCCGTTTCGGCCGCACTGTTACCTCGGGTCGAAAATACCTGATCTCTCCATTCTCGTGCCCGTTGGTTTTTAATAACACTATAAATATCTCGAGCATCATTGCCGTCATCAACCACAAGTATATCACCACCTTCACCGCTAAGTCCGCCGCTAACCGTGGCACATAAACGATATCCTAGCTGGGTGGTATTAAAACGTATTTTTGTATTGGAATCCTTAACCAATTTTACGTGATAACCCCACAACTTTTGAAACCATGGTGATAAAATGAGACGGCGGCATCTCACACTGTCTTTTGTTGCGACTTCCAGTTTATGAGAGGCAAACACCATTTGCGTACTTGGATTTTTAATAAAACACCAAACAGGAAAAATTACCGCACAAAGTGTGGATTTCATGGTTCGTGGTGGCTGATTAATGAGAAGGTTCCGGATAATTTTAGCTTGGATAAGTTCTAGGTGTTCGGCAATTACTTGAATGTGCCAGTTATCTCTAAACTCTCTTCCCCCTTCAACCCATTTCCATGCGTGCCGTGCAAAGGTGTGGAGATCGTTTTCACATTCTTTTTTGATGCGTTCTTCTTCTTCGGTTAATGTGGCTGGGATAAACGTATGTCGCTCAAGGGAGAATTTATTTTGTAATGTTTTAATAGCGTTATATTTCATTGAGTCCAGGATTCAAATAGGCCTAGCTTCAAACCAATGAAGAATGCAATGAATGGCACAAAATTATATTGTGGCATGGTGAGGTAACATCCCAATAAACCAATTAACATAAAAATTGTGAGCAAAAAAAATAATCTGCGAAACATAAAAATTTGATAAATAAAAAAAAAGAGTTAGAAAAAATAAAAATTTTATTCTTGCGGGCGTTGTTGGAAAGCTCGTATTTCTTCAAATTGTCTTTTCAATTCATCCATTTGTGGAACGACTTGAGACATTTCTAAAGCTTTGGCTTGGCTTTCAAGAATTCGGGTTAAATATTCGGCTTCATCGCCAGAAATTTCACCTTCTCCTAATTTGCTCATAACAATGTTTGTACATTCGAGCAAATCATCAGGTGTTTTAACTTTTGGTAGAGAAAGACAAATATAGCCTTTTTTTGGAGCGGGGCATAGTCGGTCGACAATAATTTTAATGGCAGCTGTATCGCCCTCAACTGCTCGGTTATATAGAACACCCACAATATCGCCCGCTTGGGCAGTCATTTGCTCTAAGAATCTTTTGGTGACGGTTATTTTTTTAGGTCTACCCAAAGGATTTGGGGAAACGCCTTTTTTAAAACGCCATGCTTTTTCATTCTCCTCTTTTTTTAGATCGGTCATTTTAAATTCTCTTTCCTATAAATTTGATTGTTCGTTTTCTAGCAAAGAAATAATATCATCCACAATCTCATGTATGCTTTTGCCGTAAATGTAGATCACATTATTTTTTCGCATGCATCTTATTTTGGCGTGGTCTTTGTCGTCTAGGTCATAGATAAAATCGATAATGGTGAATATTGGACACCATTCCGTGTTGTTCTCTTTGTAGGGTGTCATTCCATCAGAGTTAAATGTTCGTTGAATATTTTTAGGCAACCAAATCGCCCCTATAAGATCGCTCGTGCAGACATAGCTTTTAAATAAAAACTGTCGATCTTCTTTTTCTTCATCAAGATTTTCTATTCCATTGACCAAAAAAGAGGGGGGCGTGATGAAAAAGCTATCAATATTCTCCTCTCTTAATCGGGCAATCAATTCAGTTTTATCAATCGGGCCATTTTTGACTAAAAAAGGGGTCGTCTCTTGGGGTGAATTAATTTGTTCGAGAAACGAAGCGGGAATGGATTCAGGATTTTCAACGTATTTTTTAAATAGTTTAAGGGGGATCCCTAATAATTCAGCGGCACTTGAGTGGGGTAGAGGATTTTTTTCTAGCCATTCTTTAAAAGAAATACTCATTGATAGCAGCTTCCCCTTTTAATTTTTACTTTTTATCTTAAATAATTATAAAAATCGCCAGGGGAATTATCAATTAAAATTCTAATGTAGTTAGAATTATTTATTTTTTAACAAGCAGAGACGGTCGTAGGTTCGGGAAATTAAAAGATAAGATAAAAGGGAATAGGTAATTATTGAAATTATGGGTAGGAAAGGATGGATTTTATAAAGCAGGGAAAACATTAAAATAAACAAAACAGAAACGGCGGCGATGGTAATTTTTGGTAAAATTGATCGAAGATCCTTCATAGTCTTTCTCCTTATTTGATATTCACGCTGTAGGAATTTGGCGTTGCCAATGAGGAGGGGGTATCAAATGTTGAAATTAACATCCACGCTCCTATAACCATTAACCACACCACGGTAATTAGAGATTCCAGTGAATGTCTCACTGATATTTCCCCGTTTCTATTCTTAGGAAAAAGATGAGGGTTTTGATCTCTAAAACTTTTGAAAGTAACATGGGCGTGCCCTCGAACTAGTATCAAAAAAGATTGAACTAAAATCAAAAGGGCACAAACACGCCAGAGAATTGTTAAATTATCCATTTTTAACGTTTAACTTGTTTAAAAATTCTGTGTTTTCATCAATGGGGGTTTCGGATTCGTTAACAACAAATTCTCCGTCAATAACCTCAAGAGGCAAATCTATTTCTTTATTAGCATCCAAATATTCGTCTGCCATCACCGCATGTTTTAACCTAGCTGCGTGATGATTAGCATTTAGCGTGATGGGTAGATGTTTAAAAACACGGCGAATTACAGTTTTTTTGTACATTTCTTCTGGAGATTTGCCCCAAGCGGCACTATTTTTCCCGGGACTTTCTTTGCGAATATTTTCAATCTCTCCCGCGAGCATAAAATCAAAATATTTTTCACCATTGCTTAAAACAACCGTCACATATGCACCTAGAGATTTCCCTCTCCCACTAAAAGAGAGATTTGGTTTGTGAATGATTTTGGGATCCATTCCCATTTCGTACTCAAAAACGTCATTTTCATGGACGATGATGGGTTGCATTTTTTTGACGACTCCGCACCGATATGCTAATTCAGTCATGCCGCGATATCCCATCATAAGAGAACATGTTGGTACACCTTTAATATTTCGAGCAATAAAATGTGTTTGTCCTAAAGCAGGGTCTGGGTCTAATCCAAAGTAAGCGCAACGGCGCACTGCCATTTCGATGCTTTTAGGCGTGCATTCCATAAGCTCCGGGGATTCTTGTATTATAGCCAAAGACGACTTTATAATTCGGTGAGATGTCATTCCTATGCCTGACGGGACTGTTTTTTCAATAGCAGCAATGAACTCCGTTGATTGGAACCTTTCAGCCAGTCCTTTGAATTGAGACGCTACCCCAGATTTATTTGTCGGTGTAAAACCTTTGGGATTATCGTTAATTGATGACATTTTTAAACTCCTTTTCTAATATTTATCTAATAATATCTTATTGTTAGCTTTGTTAAAGTTGAATTAATCTTTGCTTTCCTAATCATATGGCTAAATCAAACTGACGAAAGGTTCACGCTTAAAAGTTTGAGCCATTAATTCGTTTTCTGTAAATTCTTCATCGTGGTAAATAATTTTTTCACCAGTTAGCAAATCAACGAACCCATGTTTTTGGTAATCCGCTAAACTTGATATATCTGCCCTGCTTAAATCCAAAGTTTCAGATAAGTTGTTAACTTTTTTAGCAAAACACTCAACGGGGGATTCTTGGTTAAAAACCAAACTCCATACATCCCAATCATTGCGTTCTTGGAACCATTCATACGAAAGGCTCACAAATGAAGCGGGGGATGTGTAATCTGTAGGAAATAAATTCACTTTTAGAAGCTTTGAAAAAGAAGGACGGTGCTGCCATTTTGTTTCAATTCTTAAAAATTCGCTATCAGTTGAAACCATCTCGTTTTCAATTAAAAACCTAAAAAATTTAATTTTATCTGACAGGCTTATTTTTTTATAGTTAGGCATCAGAAATCTTTTATTCATGTTAATCGCTCGATTAAACAAGTAATCTGTAAACTTCGCTAATCCTATTTGAGCATCCCGTTTTATTAAGGGGAGGCGTTCAAAGGTATCTAACTTTTTGTATTTCTCAAAATCCCATATTTCAGGAATATTTTTAGTTGCAACGTCATATAAAATATCTTCTTCAATCCTATCAACGTTCTTGTAAAATTCTCTTAAATTCACTTTTTTATCTCCTTATAAAATATTGTAAATTGCATCATCCACTAATAAAAGTTGAATTCTCTTCTTTAATACAACTTCTAATTGAAGCTTTTTCAGATTTCCAATCCATCCCTAAATCGGATATTTTGCTTTGTGTTTGTTTAATCCGCTTTTTTAAACGCTCCATCTCGACCATTTGTTTTTTTAAATCAATCAGGTATTTTTTGCCTGACTCAGACTCAATAAGTTTTTTTCTCACAAAAAAATCAAGTTCAGTCGCTTGGGGTAGAAAAGATAAAATACTATCCTCGCCGTAGACGGGGGGCGTCTCGGTCATTACATGGTTTTCCCAAAACTCTTTTTCTTTTTGAATCAGTGTTTTCTCGACTTCCATGTGTCTTTCATAGCGGAATAGCTTTAAATCGTTTCCTCCTACCAGTACCACAATATCTGCGTAGTCAGCGTTTAAAACGGCACAGTAGTGAGCCACTTGTAAGTAATATGGCCAAGGGGTTAAGTTATACCTCTCTTTTTGCCAATGAGCAAATTGATAACTGGACGTTGTTTTGCACTCTAAAATCGCATTCTTGCCCACAATCAACCCGTCAACATTCGCCCTCATCCAAGAATATTCTGGATGAACAAACGTTTCAGCTGGTTGAGTTACCTCAACCTCCATCGTCCGTTCGTATTGCTTAATTAAAACTGGTTCAAGCAGGTTTCCCCATTCCATGGCAGAATTTGAATCGACAGGTTCCCCTAACCCTATTTTTTGTAGATAAACATCAAATTTATCTTGATAGCCAGACAAACCCATAATTGCAGAGACGTCTGACCCTCCAATACCAAGGTGTCGTTCGGATAATTGTTTTTCTGTTAACATTTCAATTCCTTTAATTTTCTTTTGTATTTTTCATCAACGAGCGCACGCTCAAATTTAGGGTCGATAAAGTAGACATGTTCATCATCAAGAATCTCACCATCTTCGTCTACGTATTCCACACATTCTTTCTCAAACTCTCCAGCCCCAATATGGTATGTCTTTTCTCTTGTTTGAGTGTAGTCCTCAACTGGTATGCTGGCTCCCACCACTACATACTCATGATTGATTTTGACGTTCTTCCTAACTCGGTTGTAATCAGAAGTCGGCACTAAAAAGTATTGACCTTGCGTGCTGGATTCTCCAAACGGCAGCATAAAATAATCAAAGTTATTTAATGTCTTGTAATTCGCAGATACGACATACAGGCCATCCTCATCAAACTCATCCATATCGTTTTCAAATTTTAAAAACGTTAATTCGCTCACTCTTTCTAGCCAATCGAACCATTGTTTAGTCATATTTAATTTCCAATTTTTTTTTGTTGTTATATAAATATGTTAAAATGGAAAATGTGTTATTGGAAGTAGAATTTGAGTTTATTTTTCTACTTTTATTAGATATTTACAATGAGGAATTTTGGGCAAAAAAAGGGGAGGGACAACTTGCCCCCCCCTGCGGGTTTTTAAAGATATTCCGCAAGGAAATTTGGCGGAAAATTATTCTGAAGCTGTGCCCTAATTCTATCAACCTCATTTTGATAATGCTGCGACATCTCAATTTGGAACTCAATATTAGCGTTTACTTTGCCCATTTTATCCAAGAGGTCGTTGAGCATTTTTTTTAATTCATTAAAAAATTGTGCATCTGTCATTTTTACTCTCCCCCAACGACAGGATTTTGTTCCATATGCTTAAGGTAGTTGTAAATTACCTCTACCCCTCTTCTTTTAATATCCATGAACCGATGAAATTTTTCCTGATTCCCATCTAAACGGTCGAGTGATTGTTTTTCAAACACCAACAGAATTAACTCGTGCCTCATTTTAAAATTCTCAGCGGAAGTAGTATCGAGATACCAGGTATTTATAGTGCCCTGAGAAAGTGTAGAAGTATCAAGCCATTCCATGGCGCATTTATCTTTTATAATTGTCATTTTCAATTCCTTTTAGTTTAATGTTATATTTTTATACACCCAAACATAAATTATCTGAATGTAATTATATGTTAACTTAAAGGTAAAAATAGTACAGTTGAATTAATTCGACTTTTTCTATTACTGGTTGATGGATTTTCTCAATTCTTTGCTCTAGCCACTTTTTTCATTTTTTCTATTTTTCATGTTTGAAATTGATAACTAAAGATGAGGCTCTATCAATATGTTTGCCCCACAGGTGTTTCTTTTTGCCGCCGTAAAAAGTTATTTCAATATCGCTAATTTTAGTTTCATCTTCGTATTGCAATAAAACTGGGTTATGCCCCTTCCAAATGTTGATATCGCTAAAATAATATGACCTTTCACCTTCTTGAATTTTTAGGAAAAATGGCTTCTTCCCAATAATATCAAGCTGCATGATACAATACACAGTTCCTCTTGCGGTCAACGAATAATCTAAGGATTCATGAGAATGACCCATTGTAGCTACATAATTAAAAAGTTCGACAATCGCCAGCGGATGAATTGGTTCAAAATTCTCCAGAATATATTTTTTGTAATCTTCTCCCACGGAAAAACGTCTTATGCTTTTTTCTAAAATCTCTCTAAATTCACTGACTCGTTCATGCTTATCCGCAATGTTTTTATAAATTTTTTCCCAACTCCCGTATTTTCTCTCATTCATACAAGGTTCCTCATCCATGCTTTTAGAAAGTTTTTTCAATCCCTCATTCCGCATCTTGCAAAAATCATCGTAACTCATTGTTCCCATAATTATTTTTCTTGCTCTCGTTCATACACGTTGTCGCCGTCAATCACCAAGGACTGCCCGTTTTTAAATTTTAAAACAATCTCATTCCCATGTTCTTTTGTTTTTATCTTCATAAGTTCAATAAATTTTTGAAGCTCTGGCGTAAATTCCATTTTATTTTTGTTCCTTTTTATCGCGATTTAATTCAGCAATTTGTTTTTTGGGGAATCCGCTGAAAATTTCTCTAACTGCTTTTCTAAAGATTCAATCCCTTCATCAATAACACCTACCATTTTACGTACTTCTGAGTCAGTCATTTCTCTCAAATTATAGTGTTTTCCCTCGGTTTGTTGAGCTTCCTCTTTTTCCATCTTATCTTTATCTTTATAGGGGATGATCGCCATTCCAGGGGGAAGGTCGTTTTCAAAAATACCGCAAATAATTTCAAAACTATCATCTGGTTTAATAACTTTTAAACGCACAAACGCTTCAATAGCAAAAACGCAGGTAATCAAAAATTGCGAATGCCAAATACCTAGGTTGGCTTTCATAAAAAAGTCAGAGGCTTCCGTAACAAATTTAATGCTTTTATTAAATTTTGCAGACATGTAATTAAGGGTTTGGATTAACGCAAAAGCTTTATCTTTTTCTGCAATATCTTTTTTCTCACGGAGTTCTTCAATAAAAGAGTGCAGCGCATCTCCATCAAAAAAACCTATCGGACGAACGGTTAATTCCCTTTCAAAAAACTCTGAATACCCAAAATGATTTCGTTTGCCTGCCGCTTGGTGCTGAACAATTCTTAAAACATCATCAATTGTTTCAACAGGGTTCTCTTGCAAATGATCACGGATCGCATTAACTGTATCGAGTATGCCCGCTCGATTGCTTTCTTTAATTTTTTCAGCTGTTCTCATTTTTCTCTTTCCTTTCTAACTTCTCTAACTCTTTTAATACTTTTTCAAAACTTTGGATTGCCTCTTGATGTTTTTTGAACCCAAAAAACAATTTCGTGCCTCCAAATCCTATTAGCGTTCCTGCCAAAAATATTTGACTTAGGGAATGTGTAGACGTGATCCATACCAAGCCGTTCATTACGGCAAGAATCGGCAAATCGCACTCTAGAATTAATTCAATTAATTTTGGTTTAAATTTTTTCCATGTTTTGGAAGAAACTTTTCCTTTTCCTAACGGCATGATGTGCCCTTTTTCAATCAACTCTTCAATCGTATCGTTGTCTAGATAGTATTCTTCTTTTTTCATGACTTTTCTTTCAATTTCCCTTCTAATTCCGCCCATTTATAAAGCACGAGGTCTGTAAATATATAAAAATCTGGCCAAGCAATATTTTTAAAATCGCGGTAATTTTTTATAGCATACATAACATGTTCGTTAATTGTGTCCTCAATAAAACCGTCATCCATTAATTCTTTAACGTAATCTTTAAGAATAAGACCGTCTTTTTTAAAACATTCATGTTCCAATCGTTCGTAAAACTTTTTTGGTTGCAGCAACGACAATAAAATACGGTTATTTTGGGATTCCCCTTTTAGGAATTTGTCGTAAATTTCGGGAATCCAATAACCCGCCATGGTTCCCATGCGGGTGACATATCTAATCAAAAAATTGAGTTGCTCACTTTCTTTTAATATTTTTTGCGGATTTTTTTTAATTTTGTCTGCAACGTCGTCCCAAAAAGCATAAGCGGCATTGATATCGTTTCTTAAATCTAATTGATAATCGGCAGGTATTTTGTGTGTAAATTTAATTTCCTGGGTTTCAACATCCCTCTCCATAATTCCAAGGCTAATCAATTTCTTACAAATTTCTAAAATTGTGGGATGCGAATAATCGATTTTGCCATTTTGATTAAATTCCAAACTCAACAAACCAAGATCGCAAATGAGGCTCTCATCCAACTTATTAATTTTTTGAGCCATGTCATAATCAAATATATTGTTGAGACCCACATAGCCGCACGCTTGATAAAATAATTCAGTGACCGCTGCAAACTCTTCTAAAATTTCTTCATCTGTCATGATTTTAATTCCTTTTCTTAAATTTGGTGATATTGGTTATGCTTTTTTTTGCCTCACAAAACTCAACTTGTGACGTTTTGGTACGGGTTGGTTTTAATGAAGCGTTTTATTTTTTAGATTTTTTTTAAAAATATATTCCCAATCAGTTTTGTGGTTCATCATATTGATAAATGGGCTTTTGTCTTGCTTGTCGCTAAGGTTTGCAATAAAAATTAAAGCTATTTCTTTGCCTTCGTCATGACAAACTGTAAAAGCTTCAATTTCAAAACCATTTTGAAAAATAGTTTCGATTTTAAAATTAAAACGATTTGCTCGGCACAGATTAGAAAAAGATTTTACAGCACTATTCCAGGATTCAAATCCAGGATTGAAGGGGAGGAATTTAATCACTTCTTCCCAATCATTATTTAAAAAAATCTCTAACTGCTCTAATAGAGCTTCGCAGTGACCCCAATCTTCTTCACTTATGCTGTGTAATTTTTTAAGTTCATCTTTTGTCACTTTCTTCCTTATCCTTCCTAGCAATTCTGAAACAAAAGTTTTTATCTTCCCGTTGTACCTGCACACACTCCATCAAGGTTTTGTCTAAGTCGTGATCCAGAGAGGCATAGGTTCTAACTTGTGCAAAAGAAGTTGGATCCTCGCTTAACTTGTAAGAAATAAAGGTAGCTGTACCTTCTTTTATTTTGGTTTTTACTTCCTCTTTTTCAACAAAAAATATTTGTTGATAGGCATCTGGGAAAACTGGATTATCTATTTCAATAAAATCTATAGAATCCCAATCCTCTGCGAAACATGTTTTTAAAATTTTTTCAACTTCTGCATCATCCGTTAAATCAAATAGTGCGTTGTATTTGAATTGCCAACAAATTTTACTAAATGAAGGTTGCCCTAATTTGAGTTCCATAAAAGGGTTGCCTTCATCATCGGTTACAAGGTCGCAAGTTTTTTTCGTCATTTTTTCCCCTCGGTTTTCTTTTCTATGATTTTGAAAATAAATTTATCGTCTGGCGTCACTACTTCCACGTAGTCCATGGGTTTTTGCTCTGAATCGGGATGCTTAACCCAAAAAATTGTAATTTTCGCAAACGCATTAGGATTAGAAATAAGATGATAATTTTTTATTAAATCGTCCAATCCTTCTATTTTTTCTGTTGTTGCTTTGATATCCACAAAAAATATCTGACCGCAAATAGAGTCACCTATTAATTCTTGATCAGTAATGCTGATAAATTGAAGTGTTCCCCATTCTTTTTCAAAACAAATTTTTAAAATACTCTCAATCTGCAACCCTGTACTCATTGAGTACAAAGGGGTTCCCTTTGCATCGCTAGAGATTTTTAATATATCTTTAGAGGTAAACATCAACTAACCCCTCGGTTATCTTCCATTTCTTGATAAAAATTTATAATTTCGTGGTTAATAAAATATTTTGAAGCTCGCCCTCCAACCACAATCTCGATCGCAAAAGTTGAATCAATGACGTCTGGGATACCGCATATTTTAATGTTTTGTCCAGACGAAGCATGATAATTAAAAAAGTGAATTATTAATTTGGTACAACCGTCAACTCCTGAACGAATCGGTTCTTCTTGTGGGGAACTATAGGATTTTTTTAAATCGTATCTATGAAGCAAATTCAATAACATCTGATCCCTTTTGCCATCTTCGATTTTTTCGATAATTTCGTAATAGCGTTGGTAATCAACCTCTTTAAATTCTGATGTTTTCTTAGAATCATTAGTGTAAAAATTTAAAATCTCACGGTAGTCAAACATGGTAGATTCCTTAATTGGTCAGATAATGAAAATTCTCCAATAAATCCCTTCGTTTCTTTCTGAAATCCATAAATTTTTGAGAAACGTAACAGTACCTATTTTCAAGCGGAGCATCTTCGTAAACAATCTCTAAAGAATATACTAGTTCGATGTATTTGCGTGTGGATGGAACGCTTACTTCCAGCGTGCAGTACTCAATAGTAGCGATTTGGTTTGCCGTTTTATCTTCAGAATCAGTTGATAAACTATAAACAGGGTTGCCGTTTTCATCAATTTTTTCATAAACCGCGGCATCAGAAAACCAATCCCCTGAAAATCCATGATCTGCATTAAAATTAATATATTTAATATCCCCATGAATACCTACATCATAGGTAGGCTCATCTATTAAAATAAAATCAATCCCATCGCTGACTAATTTTATAATTTCTGGATTGGTTTTTAAAATTCTTTTGGTTCTTTCGTCCATTTTATTTCCTTACTTTGTTTTTTCTAAGCTAAATTACTTCATCCAAATGTTTGTTTTTAAAAACAAATTCATAAGCCTTTTTACTGATAAAATAAAAACTTTGTTCTTCGATTTTTATTTCAATGGCATATGCATTCTTGAAAACATAAGCTTCAAACTTGGCATTATTTTGCTCTACATTTGAGTTTGGATCGTCAATTTCAACATCCTTTTGTTCTAAGTATGAGACAATCACAAACGTGTGTGTGTCTCCATGCGGGCTAAAATCTTTTACCGTGGTGTGGTAATCGTAAATATTTTCTTCAAAAATTTTATATTCATTGTCCACAAAATACATCGTTCCCAAAACTCGGCTGAGTTGATCCATAGCGTTTTTTAAGACAAAAATAGGCACAAATTTGGATAAATCTAGCTTATTTTCTGTGGCTTGTTCGAGAAGGCTTCTATGCGGGTTCATTTTCTTTTTTCCTTTCAGTTAGAGGGGGGGGGGCTGTTGCCCCCTCTATTAAATCTCGTTAATGATTTGGTCAATATTTTGATTTTTATTCATGAATTTGTACATTTTTTTTGAAACAAAATAATAGGTATTGTCGTCTGGGGCATCAATTACCGCAGCATAAGCACCACGTTTTACATCATTCATGTATTCATTCCAATCAATTAAAGTACCATCCTCACGGTAATTCTCGCCGTTGTTGTCTGGAGATTCGTCATCAAAACGCTCATTCAAAAAACTAATTTCCACTGCCCAATCAGCGGTCTCTGTCGGCTCTGCTTCTCGAAATTCGCTGTAAGGAAAACCTTCTTCAGTTTTCTTTAAATCTTCCATGATCTCGAAATCTCTATCCTCATTTGACCATCGATGGCGTGGGCGAGCATTAAAACGAATCAATTTCATAATCTTAATGCAATCATAGTAGCTATCTTCGTCTACTTGATAAAAATCATCTCTTTTGTTGGTTAAAATAGTGTCTAAAATTTTGTAATTGTTTTTTTCGTTAGTCATTTTTTTTTCCTTTTCTGTAAATGTTAAACTTTTTTCTTATATTTTTATGTTAGTTTTGTTTTCCGTGTTGTTAAAGTTGAATTTTCTTTCTTTTTTCTACTGCTGGTTATTGGTTAAGCTCTTATTGATATAGTACTTGTCATCGCAGTATATCCAGTAAATAACGCCAGTTTTTCTGCATTCTTTTGCCGCTACGGCGGATTTAAATTTAGTGCCAATACCCATAAAGTCACGATCATCAGATGCCGCATCCCCTATTTGATTAAATAGCTCCTCCGCCACATTTTTATTTACCTCAATAAAATCGTTTAAATCCGTGTTTTGAAGTCTATAAAACTCTAAAAATTCTTTTAAATCTTCGGGTAATCTATTTGTAGTCATTTGTTCAATTCCTTTTTTAGTTGGCAGTCGGTGACAAAATGTGACCAACTGATTGGTTAGGGTTAGGCTGTTTTTCTTTCGTCCATGTATCCCATGGGTTTTAAAAAATCAATGGTCGATTTTGAAACAAAAAATGTTTTTTGTTCATCTTTCCCGTTCGGTTTAATTAAAAAAGCAACGAGTTTTCCAAGCCTGGCGTGATCAGTTGTTGTGAACCAACGGTGAACTCTGGCTATTTGAGTCGGTATGCGTTCCTCATCTTCATCATCTTCATCAATTTGAACGTCATCATAGCCATAAGCATCTAACAAATATATGGAGCAATCGGACTCATCAATAACTTCATAAAGGCAATCCTCGCTTTCCCATATCTTCATGTCTTTTGAATCTATACAAAAATTCGCCATACCACGAACAGCACAATCAAATTGTTGCTGATCTGTTTCTATAAATTCTTCGTTTCGGCCAATTACATCTACAATTTCTGGGTTATTTAATTTCATAGTATCAATTCCTTTCAGTTAAAGGGGGCTGTTGCCCCCGTTGTTATGCTGCTTGTTTGCGTTTTTTTTCCCAATTTTCGTTAACCACATCTAAAATGATGGCTTCACTATAAAAATAGTTGTCACTTAAAAATAATCTGTCTTTAAACCTCAAAGCGATGAGTTGATTAGGTTTTGTACCTTTTGAAGTATCACGAATAATGCCTAGTTCAGGAAATACACCCCCCTCATTCCACACGGTTTCTAAATCCCATTCCTTCACAGATCCCAATCTTTTTTTATATATGGTTTCTGAAACTTCAATCAGCGAAAAATATTCATCAAACGTTATGTTTGCGTTACGTAAAATTTCATGCTCTTTTATGGTAAATTTAGTCATAATCTCAATTCCTTATGTTGGTAAGGGGGCATAGCCCCCGTGGGTTAATAATAAATAGCGTATTGGTCGTGGTCATAATTGCAGTTGTCGAACGCCCCATTCAAATAGCGTTGATAGCGCTCTTGTTCTTCCTGAACACGCTCCATTAAATTTTTAATTCGTCTGGAACCGTAATAATTTATGTTCAAATAATATGCACATGCTGGCCTGCCATCCTCATTGATTTTGGCGTCAACCGCAAACATGGCTTGGTCGTCCGTACCTTCATCGTCAATCGGCATGCGTTCGGAATAAACTCTTTCTTGAATTTTCTCAAAAACAGGAAGCTTATAAGAATAGTAGCCTGCCGCCGCTTTAAAAACGTCAGCACTTACTTCAAATAATCCTGCAATATCCTCTGGCGTCAATCCAGCTGCATCAAAGCGGTTTAATTGGTTTTGTGTAAAATTTGTCATAATCTCAATTCCTTTTGTTCAATTTATATGCTTAGAATAAGCTATGTATTATTGCTTTTAAAGTTGAAGATTTATTGCTTTTTCTATTAATAGTTGATTTAATCTGGGATAGGGATAAACCAAGCTTGAAAAGATTTGTTTTAATTATTTTCTGTGAAATTCTCTGGATAGGTACTTTTTTAGACGTACCTTGATTGTTTTGAGGGGATTTATACCCTATTATTGCCTTTAACAGTCTCATATTTTAAATTCCAATTTTATAAAAGTTGACTTATAAAACTAGCTTAAAACATGGGTTTTGTGGGGGAAAGTAGAAAGAATGTTGAGTTTTCAACTTCTGGACTTTTTGAAGATAACAGTTACTAGTTTTTCTGCTGTTGTATAGACAAGAAGTTTGAGGATGTGGGGGCGTGGGTAAAAATAGTTTAACACGTCTTGTTGAGCGAATACAGGGGTTTTTGAAGGGGTTTAAAATGAGTGTTAAAGGTATAAACTGGAAAGCGTTAGTTAAAGAGACGCTTATTAGACGCAAAGCTAAGGGCTTGACTCAAAAGGCTCATGCTGATGTTTTAGGGATAAGCGTTCCAACCTTGAGCAAGTTTGAATGTGGCGAAACGAATATGAGTTTGGATATTGTTTTTAAAATATTAGATTCTGTTGATTTGTTAGACAAACCTGCATCTGCTGAAAGAGCGGACTTTGAACGTTTTATTGAAATGGGCAATAGCGTTTATCGAAAACTTGAAGGCACAAATGACGCTTATTTCTCAATGGCTTGTCAGATACATGAGAGCTGGCCTTATGGCGGCAAATCGTTTTTAAGAAATGACATGAAGCAGTTAAAATTTTATCCTTTAGTAGCTCAACATCTGATAAGGCCAAACACATTTCGTTTTGATGAAAATCCTGTGTTTCCTCAATTAAATTATTTTGGACTAACATCAAAAACCAATCAGCCATTAATCTATGCGGCTAATCAGTACTTTGAAGATATGCAAGCTCAAGTAATGCCTGGTTCATTTATGGACGCCGTTCAACCTTTAGTGAATATGGCTAAATTTGTTTATTATTGCATGGATATAGCAGCTGAATACACTAATAATCGTAATTGCAAATACTCATTTTCTATCACATTTAACCGCTTGCTGGGGCGAATCATGAGGAATCAGAGCTTTCCATTGAATGGAACGATGGTTGAACCTGAGTGTTCGGGGGCTGCTATTCAAGATTCGGTAACGCTAACTCTAGACATTTTCCCTTATCAAACCAATGATGATACTTTGTTCGATTTGGCGTTGCCTTTGTACCAAGCTTTTGGCTTTTCAAAAGTTCCAAAAAACGTAAGAAAAAATTATAACGAATGGGTTTTAAGAAATGTGCCTCAATGGGCACGATATGATGATGAGGTTGAACAGGCGACGGATGAATAAAGAATATATCGATGCAGCTCAAGAATATCTAAATTTTAAAGTAAAAAATAAAATAAAGGATTTAGAAGCTTTACAAAAAATAACTAATGAATTAAAGCCTTTGTGGGAATTAAGTAAAAAATTTCTTTCAGAGGAATTAATTCTTGGTGACCATCAAATATTTATTTTGTCGGTTTTGTTAATTTTTCAAAAGAAAACAGACATTAAAATAAAAACTAGAAAAGATGTGTTGTGGGATCGATTTTGGATAGATCTTGATGAAAAAATTTTAAATGGAATCAAGTTTGAATTAAAAATTGGTTTGGGTTACGAAATTGATATCAATAATGAAATTTTTAAATTAATAACCCGCAACTTGATTGTAAGCCTGCCGCAAACACCTGAAGAAATTGAAGCTAACGAATTCAAGGTTAAGGTAATCTCTCAAGATCTTTTTGATAAGTATGATGAAAAGGTTTTATTTGCTTTAAAAGAGAAATTACATAACAGATGAATTTGCCTAGAATTCCTCAAAAAGTATTAGACAATTTTCCAAAAGATGAGCCATTCGATTTGAAATTGCTGTGTGAAAAGACAGGTTTTGCGATTGAAGTTGTTGAGGTAGCGTTGAGGTATTTGATTTCTCACAAGTTTATTTCTTTAACTCAAGATGATGGCAAATTGGTTTTAAAAAAGACAGGGAAGTGATGGATTTAAACCAATATTATTGTTATGATCTTTGACCGCTTCTACCTACTTCTTCCCAAAACTCGGCAGCTCTAGCGGATTGTCGTAACATTAAGCCAGTCGCCATGGCAATATTATCTGTGTTTAGAGTTATCCATTGCCATGTTTTCCTGCTACGTTTTTTAAGTATTTTCTCATGAATTAAAGAATAAATAACATCTTCAGGGTCAATCTCTAGTTCATTAAACATTTCTCTAAGAATTTTAGAAAAGAAATATTTAAATTTGTTTAGTGATATTTTGTTAAAAGCAGCTGTGAGTGCGATGGCTGCGATTTCTATATCATCTAGTTTGTTAGATTTTTTTTCACCAATATAGCAATTATGAATAATCTCAACTTCATCAGTTTTAATTTCATACAAATCTTTATCCAAGCTAATTAGTTCAAACACGTCTTTTGCTATTTTCTTCAGGTTGTGATTAAAATTATTATTGCTCATTCTTAATCTTATCTTCATTTTCTTGTTTTATAGAAGCAATGACTCTAGAAAATATTGCATCCTCTCTTATCATCCTTCCTAATTCGTTGTCAGGGGCTATTAGATGAGGTTCCCATAATTCTTGCAATCCTTTTTCTTTTTTTTCTTTAAACTTCATTCTTGATCTTTCCATATCACGGTTAAACCATTGTTTTTGATCAGGGAATGATTATCTATAAAATCTTTCACCCTATCGTTTTCACTTCCGCACGCTTCACCAATAAGCGTATTTTTAAGAAACCGTCCAGTCTCTTTTTTTACCAACAGGATAATCTTTCTATTTTCTTTATCCCATTGTACGTTTTGCAAACACTCTACAATTTGAGGCGATAAGATAACTTGATTTAGCAGACCCCAAATAAATTGATTTAAATTTTTAGATTCCAACTCCGTTAAGTTTTTCTGGGGTGTTGATATTCTTTCCATAAATCCAACGGCAAGTTTTTCTCCAATCTCTCTGTTTCGTTTGATTTGTTCCTGTTCCGTTAAGCCAGAGCTTTTAACTATTTTCTTAGCGGTAGAAACTTTTGGGGCACTGCCGTGGGCAACAATTTGCAATTTACCGCCATCAGGGTAGATCAAGATTTTTCGGTTAGGGTCATGGTGATCGGTTTTCATTTGAACAAGTTTGAAGAAGTCAAAATTCATGACTTTAAGAGCAACCTCTGTGGGGTTTTCAGCACCGTCCATTAACTCATCAAACAGGAATTCGTTAAGCACCACATGCTCAAGGTAGAGCCGCATGTTATCGGTATTTGTTTGAAAATTGTTGATGTAAACCGTTTTGAAATGGGCACAAAGCTGGTTCGTTTTGAGAGGCCTTTCAATCTTCAAAACCCGCTCTGCATCGTTTAGAAAAACATCCAATGGCGTTGTTGGATTCTTGGAAGTGTCCGTTTTTTGGTTTGATTGCGAGATGTTGCGAAAATTGGAAAAATCCAAATTTGAAAAAAAATTTTTTGCTGCTGTATGCATAAATAATTTTATATTATTTATCTTTAAGTGAGTGTCATCGTGACCTATCGCACGATCGCTTGCAAGGGTAGGTAGAGCAGGGGGTTCAAAGGGTTCAGAAAATAGCGTTTTTTCAGTTGGTGCATTTTTTGCACTATCTGGTTTTGCGGAAAGTTTCTGTTGCCAGTAAAGCAAATGGTCTCGGAGTTTACCCGTAATCGATATCTTAAGTTCCTCGAGAAACTCAATAAACAACGGCCAGCAAAAAACCAATTTCGAGGGTTTCTTAAAACCTTGGTTTTCAACTTTCAAAAATCCAATATCTTTCAATTTCTTGAGGGCACGCTTGACCGTACTTTCACTGGTTAGCGATTTTTCAGCAAGAATGTGGATAGCAATGACCTTAGGGGTTTTGAGATTGTACGCCAGTTGATTCACAACTTTTAGCATTCCGTCTGTGAATCCATAGGTTTTTAAAGCTGCGTCTAAATTGTGGTGATGCACTCGGCAGGTTTGTGAAACATAACGTTTTTGAGTTCCAACAACATTATCGAAGCAAAGGGCTAATTGAGACATATCAAATCGACCCGCCAATAATACGATTAAATTTCTCAAAATCTATAGTAATGATTGGACTTTGGTGATGTCGTAGTTTGAGGTCAAAAACACCCATGCGTCTAAGTACGTGATAGGCTCGTCTAATGGTTTGATCATGGCAATTAAAGAATTTAGCTACCTCTTTTTGCCTAATTTCGTGGCCTTTTAAGACCTCATCAACCAGATAAAAAATTATTCTAGTGCCAAATTTCGTAGCTCCAAACTGTTTTAGCCTTTTAACGGCTATTAATTCGGAGTTATTTTTTTCGTCATTTTCCTTGAACGCTAGGTTCTCTGTCGTTTTTTCCATTTTTGCCTATTCCAAATTTTTAACTGTTTTTTGAATTAACAGTTGCAATTTTTTTCCAATGTGTTATAGTTCTTTTATAAACAAAGGCCTTTTTTCTGTGGTTTGATTTCTTTGTCGTGATTTTCCATGGTTAAAGTTTCCTCTGATTTTTTATAGTTCGTATATAATACATAGAAAACGCCTAGTTATTCCAATCTAGGCGTTTTTTTTTGCCATAGATGCTGCGTAATAACAACACTAACAGATAAAAAAATAATCTGTCATCCCCTAAAATTTGTTTTTTTGAAAAAAAGTTTGATTGTTTTTTAAAAATAATAAAATTATAATTCCTGAGGAACCATCAGGTTTTTCAATTCCTCCTTTTGGTTCTGTATATTTGTAATATTAAAACTTTTCTTTTTTTAAGCTCGCCCTACTGAATCATGACCCTCCACATTGTGATTTCGTAGGGTTTTTTTTTCTTTTGTGTTAAAATTGTTTTAGAAGCTTTTTCTATGTTCTTCTATGAAATTTTTATATTTATCCCTTCTTGTTCTTTCAACAGCTTGTGCCAATGAACCTACTTTAGACATCGCTCATCCCATTCCTCGACACGGTTCAGAAGGTTATGATTCTCCACATTTGGCTATTGATTTAGCAAGATTGCGACATAATGAAGTCAGAGCTGAAGTAGCTAGCGGGATGGAAGCCCGTCACACATGGCATAAAATTTCAAACGCAAGTGAAACCGCATCCGTTATTTTCACAGGTGTCGGAGCTGTTATTGCCTTTGCTGCCAGTTTTTACAAACTTCCAATTATCGCTTTTGTGGCAGGAATAGGTTCAACAGTCGCCTTGGTTCTTAAAGGATTTAGCAGCTACGCTATCACTGAAAGTCAAGAGAGAACAGCCCAAGTTAACGCTGAACTAGCCAGACTTGGAATTGCTCCGTTGCCAGCTATTGAGAATCCTTCTTTGCAGAATTAATTTCCCAATTTTTAATTCTATTTTCAATTTCCGTCTCTATTTCTTCTTCTGTTAAAGCTTGTACAGCTTTAAAATTACGCTCGTTCTCTGGATCTAAAATAGCCCAAAAACAAGCTTGCAATGTAGCGTATAAACTTAAATACGTGTTATCTTCCCATTCCAACCATTTATCTAATGCTTTAGATATATGAAAAGCCTGCATCAAAAGTTTTAAACCATAGCAATAAAGCAATTCTGATAGTTGTTCGTGGAAAATATCATGCTGCACCTTTAAAGCTATATCTTCTAACTTTTTCAAAACAATTAATTTCCCCATAAAAAATCCATATAAGCTATTTTTTATTTGGTCACTTTTGATTTGAGGGCTATCGTTTTCCCAATATATTTTATTGTTTTTTAAAATTCTAAAATAACGTCTTAAAACAGGATGCATTAATCCATCGTCAGGATAAATATCTTGAAAATTTTCTAAATTCTCACAAAAGAGTTTTTCAGTTTCTTGACGATGGGGAAATAGATCATTTTCAATGGAATTATCTTTTAAAATATACTGGATGTGATCACGTATAGACGTCATAGAGCCTTTTTCTTTTTTGCGTTCTGTTTTATTTTGTAATTTAAAATTGTAATCAAAACGCTGACACCAACGCCAAATCTTAGGATTATCTTTTAACCTAACAAATGCCATTTTTTTAATTTATCCTTTTAGAATGCAATAATAAATCTTATACCAAAATATTGTTAGGGTTAATGGCAAATGACTTTCATCAGAGAGCAGGAATGTAAATTTTTAACAGGTTTATCAAAACAAACTCGCTGGCGTCTCCAAAAAGAGAAAAAATTCCCCATTAAGCAAACCCTTTGGGATGGCAGCATGGGATGGGATTTAACTGAAATTTATAACTGGATAGAAAACAGAGATAAAAGTTTAGAGAGAAAAAGACAAATTCAACAACAAAAATCTAAACCGTTTTCAGAAATGTGCCAAAACCATTTTTTTGTTAACGAATTGCTTCTTGAATGCTCTTTAAAAATCAAAGAAGATGAAACAAATTTTCGAGCCGCTGATTTCTTGTATTTTTTAGCTAAAAGCCATATCAGAAAAGAACTTATTGAGAAAACTGATTTAAGGAGTGTAGTAAAATTTGTTCATCAAGTTGCAGACACGTTTAATATAAAAGTTGTTTCTCACCAAGAAAAATTTGATAAAGCCGCCAAGGAAGATAATCTAGAACATGGTTGGGTATCCATTTGGGATTTAAAAGCCATAGCAATTTTGCTTCGGCCTTTAATTTTACAAAAAGGGGTGACTAACAGAAAAAAAATCTGGGCTAAACCATATCAGACTGTGCGTTAGCCACGACTATTCAATAATCTAATTCAAGAAAGACAAAGCATGAAAATTGAAACTCCAAATTTTAAATTACATGGACGATTAAAAAAGATATATCCAGAATTAAAAATTAACAAACACAAACTTAACGTTTTAGCCAAAACCTTTGAGTATCATAACATTGACCCTGATATTTTAGAGGATATGGATATTATCGCTTTAATGATAATAATTCGCGCATCCGTACCATTTTTAAATGAAAAAAACGAAGGCGAGGAATATAAAGTGATAACGTTTATGTGGGAAACCCATTTAAGTTGTGTGTTAGCAGACTATAAGCAACTTGGGAAAACTCAATATCAAAACATTAATCAAATTCAACGCAAACTGGAGCTTCTTAATTTAATTTTTTATGCAAAATATGAAAGAATCCCTGGTGAGGATGTTATCTTTTTATTTTTAATGACCCCTGAATTATGTGAGCTGCTGGACAGTGAACCTTTGCCGCCGTATTGGAATCAAGAACCAAATCGAGGTTTAAGGTCAGATGACGAATTGAAAAATGTAAAACTATCCCTTGAAACAATTCCTAATTCTTCTTTTTTTTTAACTTAAAGGGTAGTACCGTTTCACCGTGGATAAATTTTCTCAAAAACATTAAAAAAAAGACTAACAACCTTTTTTCTTTTTTAAAAAAGGGGGCATGACCATTTTAGCGTGGATACCTCCCCACCATAATGCGGTGCATACGTAGGGGGTATGCACATGAACCTAGGTTGCAAAACCGAATTCGGTTTGTTGCATCAAAAGGAAGGGGGGTACTGTTTATGCGTGGATAAATTTTTACAACTAAACGTCTCAAAAACGTCCGTTTATGCGACAACGTTTTGAAACGCTTTAATGACCTCAAAAAATGGCAAATTGTTGTCTCAAATGATGATCTCAAAATCAAAGTCCTAAAAATCTAGGTTAATGTGACTTTTGAGACAAAATGAGTTGTCCGGAATTTCCGGCATACTGAACTGTCAAGTTTTCCTTGATGGTTGGTGTCTCCCACGGGAGTTGAACCCATATCAACGCCTTGAAAGGGCGCTATCCTAACCTTTAGACGAGGGAGACAATGGAGACCGCGATTGGAATCGAACCAATGTAAAAGGATTTGCAGTCCTTGGCATAACCACTCTGCCACACGGTCGTATTTTGCTTATTAAATATTAATATTTTTTTTGAATCAATAATAAATTTCTCGATATTTAGGGTCGTTTAGACGAGGAAATCCTTTTTTCCTCATATCTTCTTCGTATTTTTTTTCAACTTCTTGTTCGGTCGGCAGGTAAAAGCCTGAATTAATTATTTGAGGGGGGATGCAATCTTTTAAAAATAAAAAATAGGCAGACTGACTACATCGTCTACGAGCAATCATTTGTTCATTTAAAAAATAATATTTATGGCACTCTGAGACAGTAAAACTTTTACTTGCTGACACCTCTAATATTTTAAAATTAGGGTCATCTCTGTATATCTCTAAAAGACGCCACCCCAATTTCCCCATATTAAGAGCGTTTTTATCAAATTCTTCCCTTATTTTTTTCATCTTTGGGCAATTTTTGAAACAAACCTGATGACCATCTTCCATGGTGATCATTTTACAGATTGGGGCTCGATCTTTACATATGGAGTCCGTCATTTATTGATTTTAAAAATAACATATGTAAAATGGTTACAAATTGTAACCAGTTTGTCCAGGAGATGTGAGTTGTCCATAAAAAAAGAAGATGATTCTTGGCATTTAAACTCCAAAGGTTTATATGTAAAAAAAAATGAGGATGCTCCAACTTATTGGTATCTAGACCCTGAAGATGCAAAAGATGTTCATTACTATGATCGAGATGATCCAGAGCAAGTCGCAGCCGTACAATTAAGAGCTAGAGATATGATGCTGGAGTATCTTGAAGAAAAAGAAAAAACCAAAAAAACCGTCTAGAATTTTATTGAAACGCTTTCATTTTAAAAATCAACATCTCAGCTTTGCGGTGAGGCCAATTTACCTCAAAAACATCGCCGCTAATGAAATGAACTCTAAATTTATCTAGTTGATCTTCGCCTTTGTTGGTCATAACGGCAAAATGAATGCCTTGTAGGTTTTCTTCTTCTTCCAAGATAGTTTTATAATGTTTTGCATTTCCCAAAATATTTTCTCGAAGCAAAAAAAGAGGGCATAACCAAACCTCATTTTTCCCTGCGTTTTCTGGTTTTATAGATTTTCGATATCCAGTTGAAATAAAAACATTCGCAGGTAACGTGCCAAGGTTAGATAAATCAAAGGTGTAATTAAAAACATTGGGGGCACGATCTAACTTAAGTTCAATTGTTCGATTTTCAAGTGCGTCATGATAATGCAAGGAAGCATGGGTGAATTTGTTTTCAAAAAAGAATCTTTCGATTTGGTTTTCAGATGCATCCAACGGGTACATGTAAAAAAATATTAGCAACAAAGCTAATTTTGCTTTCATAATTGTCTCTTAAATTGTTTTCTTATCCAGTTAAGAACTTATTCAAAAAGAGAATAAAAATCAATAAAGTTTTTCAAAATAAATTTGACTCTCTCCTTTTTTCTGCCTCATACTAAATAGGTAAATTGTTTTTTTCACAATTTTCTTTTTTATTTTCTGTATCCAAAAAAGAAGGGGGTAGGGCTCCCCCCCTTTTTTAATCAAACCCAATGATTGATATTTACAAAGAATTTCTGTTCTCATCTCAAAAAAATAATGAGAGAAATTTTGAAAAGCTTAAACCAGAACAAAAAGAATGCGTAATTTTTGCCAATGCGTGCAAATCTCTTAATATTGAAGGTAAATTAAACGCTGTTTGGCTTCATATACCAAACGAAATTGCCAATAATCGACATCCCCGTTTCGGAAGTTTGCAAAAACGCATGGGTAAAATAGCAGGAGCGGCCGATTACGTCTTTTTAGGAGAAAAAAATAGCTGTTTTATTGAATTCAAAGTCAAAACGAACACCGTGACCACCAAACAAAACAAAAATCAGCTTATGTTTGAGGAATGGTGCAAAAAAATAGGGGTTAATTATTTTTTGGTGTATTCCACTCAAGAAGCTCTTCAAAAATTACGAGAAATCAAGCTTTTAAGAGATTAATCTTCTAAATCTAAATCGTGATCATAGTAGCTATCTTCATCAAAACCATCAATATCCGTTGAATCCCATCTTAATTGAGGGTTCCAAGGCGTAATTTCTACTTCATCGTTATAACAGACAAGGGCGTACGTAAAAAATATGGCAAAACTTACGATAAAAACATGAAAAAATTTAAAAATTAACAAGTTTTTCATTTAACATCTCCACTTAAAAATGTTGGGGCAGTCATGAACCCAACCACCCCAACACTTGTTGCAGTATAATAAAAAGTGTGTGAACTTTTATTTACAAATTCATTTTGGTTTTTACAAAAATAAGTGTCAACCTGTAATTGTTTTTGCGTAATGATCATTGTTATTGGGCGATTCAGGAAGGTCTGCAACGATAACTTCAGTTGTGATCAATAAACTCGCAATGGAAGCAGCACCCTGAATGGCTGCACGCACAACTTTGGTTGGGTCAACAATACCTGAATTAACCATATCGCAATAAATCCCAGATTGAGCATCAAACCCAAAGAAAGGATTATCACTTTCCATAATTTTACCAACAACAACGGATCCATCAGCCCCTGCATTTTCTGCAATTTGACGGCAAGGTGCTGTTAATGCGTGTCGTACAATTTTAATACCAACGTCTTGATCCCCATTGGCTCCTTTAAGATTTTCTATGCTAGAAAGAGCCCGCACAAGTGCCACACCACCACCTGGAACAATACCTTCAGCAATAGCAGCTCTTGTTGCATACATCGCATCTTCAACTCGATCTTTGCGTTCTTTGGATTCACTTTCCGTTGCACCACCAACGCGAATTACTGCAATACCACCGCTAAGTTTAGCAAGACGTTCCTGAAGTTTTTCCCTTTCGGAAGATGATATTTTATCATCAGCAATTAAACTTCTTAATTGCGCCCGTCTTTCGTTAATTTTTTCGGGACTGCCTCCACCATTAACAATTAACGTGTTCTCGCGGGAAATTGAAACTTTGCGCGCTGTTCCTAACATTTCAAATGTTACTGAATCTAATTTAATGCCTGAATCATCACCCAAAATTGTTGCGCCTGTTAAAATCGCAATGTCTTTAAGAATTTCTTTTCTTGTGTCTCCAAATCCAGGCGTTTTAACCGCAGCTATTTTAAACGCTGCTTTTACGCGATTCACAACTAAAGAAGCCAAAACTTCGCCTTCTACCTCTTCCGCAATGATCAAAAGCGGACGCCCAGTTTTAAAAACTTTTTCTAAAAGAACCACTAAATCTTGAAGGGCAATTAATTTTGGTTCGTGGATAAGAATATAAGGATTTTCAAGTTCGCAAATCATTTTTTCGGTATTATTCACAAAATATGGTGAGATATAACCACGATTAAATTGCAACCCTTCTACCAAACAAAGTTCAGTGTTTAAAGATCGAGCTTCTTCAATAGTTACAATCCCTTCTTTTCCAACTTTATCAACGGCGTTGGCAAGCATTTCGCCAATTTCTTTTTCACCATTGGCAGAAATAGTGCCAATTTGAGCAATTTCTTCGCTTGTAGAAACGGGTTTTGAAAAAGATACCAGGTACTCGACAACTTTTTCAACTGCAAGGTCAATACCACGCTTTAAATCCATAGGATTCATGCCTGCTACCACAGCTTTAGCACCTTCTCGAACAATGGCTTGTCCCAAAACAGTTGCTGTTGTTGTACCATCACCCGCCAAATCCGCAGTTTTGCTGGCAACTTCACGAAGCATTTGCGCCCCAGTATTTTCAAAATTGTCTGGTAAATAAATTTGTTGAGCAACCGAAACGCCATCTTTTGTAATGCGTGGAGGGCTAAAAAGTTTGGAAATCACTACGTTCCGCCCCTTAGGGCCGAGTGTAACCTTTACCGCATTAGCTAAAATATCCACGCCCCGAATCATTTTTGAGCGAGCTTCTTCAGAGAAATATATTTCTTTTGGAGTCATCCTTTTATCCTTTTAAAGAGTTTTTTAAAAAAGTCATGTACACAAAATCGCATTTTATGTACACGTTTGAAAAGTCATGTGCGTGAAATTCTATTTTGTGTACTTGTTCTTAAATAGTTCGTTAATTTCTCGCAGTGTGTACAAGTTCCGCACTCCCGTGGGTTCAGTTTGAACGTGAACAGAGTCTCGAAATGGTTTGCCATTTATTTGGAAATAATACCCAGGCGTTAACCCTAATTCTTTGGCTTCATCCGCATACTCTTTATAGCCAGGGTGTTCACCATTTGTCACCATCGTGCCATGGACATATAGGTAGCAATCAACAGCTTTCCCATGATTATGCCAAGAAAACCCTGGCAATGCATTCGTGACATGAGGACCGTTTTGAGGACCAACGGATTCTAACGCTTCAGCCAAAAAATCAGCCCCTTGTTTTTTCCATGCCTCAATTTGCTGTTCTACCTCAATTCGTGTGCGAGATTGACGCCAATACCGCGCTTGGGTTGCTAAATCTCGATAGCCCTGAACCGGCCTAAAATCGTAATTCTTCTTTTTTAAATTTTCTAAAAGATTCGTAATTTTGACCCCTAATCCCGAATCTAATAAGGAGAAATCGACAGACATTCTTATTCCAATTAAAGTTGATCTATTATTTTGGAACCAATCCCATTTTTTTTTCAAGCCGCAAATTTGTCATGTTTTACTTTTATTAGGAATCTATTAAAAAAAGCTTTACAATTAATAGTAGAATTTTTTAGGATTTTTCTAATGGCACAAGATTATTCGTTTATTCTAGAAGCTACTAATTTACCATCAGCTTCTGGCAGCCCTGCCCCTTTCCCACCTAATATTCCTTCTAATTTTTACAACGTTACCACCAATTTGATGGGAAAAGATTTACCAACAGGCTCTGCGTTTCTTATTAGATCTTTAAATATAAATTTTTATATAACATACGATGTTGGCTTGCCAGATTGGAGCGGTTCTGTACCTTATTGGGCTTTGTTTGGCACAAACAGCAATACAACTACTAAGCCAATTTATGTTTATTCAACTGCTATGGGGGAGTTTACTAATTTTATTACTAATACGACTGCTAGTTCCAAAAACGTTTTTGCACAAACTATTAAATTAGTTGATGCAAACGCTCCTATTTGTATTAATAATCCTGGAACAGGGGAATCCACATCTTTAGTCGTACAATTTGTTGGTGGTTCTACAAGCGCTACAACTACACCTTATTTTTCAAATGTTACTGTTTCTATGGAAGGTATTTTGTTTCAATCAACTGATAATTTTAATGTCCAAAGTAACCTAGTTTCAGTAACAGGTGGCAGTATTCAGCCTTTTATCCCAATCAGCGGGTTATTAAAAAGAAATCTTTTAAGTGTCTACGTGGTAAATTTTAACAATAGTGGACTTTTTAATAACCCAACTGCTTCTTTTATCTTATATAATGCTGACGGATCTAACGTTTCGAAGCCAATAGGTATTCGGCAGCCCTTAACAGATCTACAAACTGGAATTTATGTTGATAAAAATCATCCCTGGATTTTACAGAATGGAGAAGGATTAACAATCCAACCGCGTAATTTGGGGTCACAAGTTGCGCTAGCCCATGCAACTTACATTTTCACGGAAAGTTAATTATGGCTGTTGTTAACCCACCACGAACTTACGACACCTTAATATCCACGGTAATGAGTTATCTTAATCGCACCGATCAAGATACTTTAGATCGAGTTCCTACGTTTATCGCGCTTGCTCAAGATCAAATTACTCGAGAATGTAAAATTTTAGGGGTAGAAGAATATGTGACAGGTAATTTTACTCCAGGCGTAGCTGTTGTTCCCACGCCAGCTGGATGGCGTAATACTTTAAGTGCGTTTGTAGGAGAACCCGTCAACATCATACCGCCGCCTGTAGTACCTCAATATAACCGTGTGCCTGTTTTGCTTAGAACATTAGAATACGCGCGCATGTGCTACCCAAATCAATCTGAAACGGGTTTTCCTAGGTTTTTTTCTGATTATTCGTACGGCCAGTGGTTATTTACTCCTACCCCTGATCAAGCGTATCCATTTGAAATTTGCTCAATGAATTACGTCCAACCGCTTAGCCCAGATTATCAAACAAATTGGTTTACACAAAACGCACCTAGCGTTCTTTTTGACAAATGTATGGCAAACGCATATGGATTTTTGCAAAACGCTGAAAAACAGGCGGAATGGGAATCTCTTTATCAAAATGACAAAGCTTCGTTGCTTGCTGAAGATCAATTGAGATCAACAGACCGATATAATAATGGTAAGGAGAATTAAAAAATGCCGCTGCCTTTTAGCCCTGGATTCACTAATCAATTTGGTCAAACGGTTTCCGCTGCTTATCCAAGCTATGCATCTTATACAATTTCTTCCACTACACCGAATCAAACTATTTCTCTAGGTTGGGCAACCACATTTCAAAATGTTCCAAATGTCGTTGCTCAAATCATGGATGTAACGGTAACAGCCTCTACGGCAGGGACAATTCAATTGCCTGATGCCACACAAGCATCCGTGGGAACCGATTTCGTAATAAATAACTATAGCGATAGCCAATCTATTAATATTGTGGATGCAACTGGATCAGTTCTTTTTGAAATTTCTGTTCAATCAGCAGGCAGCACTGAATCTTCTTCAGCTCTTATTTATTTATCAGACAATTCCACAACAGGTGGCACATGGCATTATATTAATTATGGAGGAGTTGCAGGAGGATTTAACCCAGCCAACGTTGCTGGACCTGGATTGGAAGTATCAACTATTAACCCCGAAGAATTAATGGTTAATCTGGCGGTTCAATCTTTTGTTGCCGATACTGATTTTAACGCTGAAAATCGCGCGGTAACAATGGTTTTTACTGGTTCTTCTTCGGCTACAGTGAAACTACCCCCTGTGCTGGCTTCTGATATCGGAAATGGTTATTTTGTGACCATTTTAAACAATTACCAACCAAATGCAGGGGCAGCTCCTACAATTACTGTCAATCCTTCTAGCCCAGGAGCAGCTACGTTTAACGGGGGTGCTACTACCTACAGCATGCCGTTTGGCGCAGAAGTCACGTTTTATTGTGATGGCACAGGATGGTGGACGTTTAGAGGTAATAAAGGGGGGAGTGACGCTGCTACTTTCCCAGATGGAAATGCACCCGCTCCTGGAATTGCTTTTACAAACCAAACGGGCACGGGATTTTTTAGGTATACTACGGCAGCATCCAATCAAGCGATTGGATTTTCTGTCAATGGAGTTCAACAAGGATCAGTTTTATCTAATGGGCAAGTAAGTGCTACGAATTTGTTTAGGGGACCTCTAGTCGTAAGTAACACTCTAAACATGGGGCTCGATTCTACGCAGCTACCAAACCAAGCATTTTTAAAATTCAGCGGCTCAAATTTACAAGCTTGGTATTTACCAAGCCCAACTGATGGTATTTTTATTGGTTGGCAATCGCCATCTACTGGGACTATTAGCAATATCACTATTGGAGCCAATATTCTTGCACCTGCAGCCAATACTTACTTTCCAGGAAGCACTCGCGGTCTACAAGCCCAAAACCTTGTTGCAATTAATGGTTTGTATGCAGGATCCACGGCGTCGGGTGCAAACGGAAAACTTTACATCAACGGAATTCCTTTAGATATTTATTTGCGAGCGTCTGGGTTTTAAAACATGTCAAATTCCTCTCAAATTGTCCAAAAAGTAATTTGTCAGCCAGGAATAACGACTAGGTTTGATAGTACGGCGTTTGACGCTCAAACGTTTATTGACGGCGAACATACACGTTTTTATCGCAGTAAACCCAAAAAAATAGGGGGTCGTTTAGCAGTCGAAATGGGCAATAAAATTATTGCTCGAACGTTGCTTACCCAAACCAACAACGACAAAACTATTACGGTTTTTGCGGGACGAGAAGATTCTCTTACAAAATTTACCGTATCGATTGAAGGAGCAGCAACACCTGAAATAAACCGAACACCAGCCGAGTTTAATGACCCAGGGCCGCCAGGCACAGAAGCAAAAAATCGAGTCTGGGATTTGATCATGTTTAATGGTGTTTACACGGGGTACACACCGCCTTCTTGGAATGATTGGTTCCAACGAGGAGTTTCTCAAACATACATTATTGGATTAGCTCCGTATGTTTTAAACGACATTGCCGATCCTACACAGGTGACGGTCTATTTTGGACCGTTATCCACGGATCCCAATAATGCAATTAATTCAGAAAGACTAATTGCTTTAGGCACTTATAACTCTCAACCTACTAATCCTTTAGTCCCACCCCCATTAATCCCATCAAATACCGTTTTAGGTCAATCAGGCGGAATATTATCTTTAGATCAATATCTTCTTGTTTTTGGTTCAGATGGAACGGTACGGTGGAATGGCGTTAATGTGGATGGAATTTCAGATTTTTCCTATTGGCCTTTTCAAAATTTAAAAACCTTTGGGAACACTAAATTAGTGGCAGCGACAACTACGTTAGGTGGGCAAACAGCTTGCGCATTGTTCTGGAGTTTAGACACCTTGTATCGTGCAATTTTACAGCCTCTTCCTTTTGTCACGGAAACTTCAACCACTCCACCGCTAGAAACTACCACCAAATTTCTAGGACGAGTCCCAATTACATTTGCAACGGTTCAAAGTGGAATTAGTATTTTATCTTCAAATGCAGTTTTGCAATATGACCAAGACATCATTTGGCCAGGAACCAACACATTTTATAGCTACGTTGGAATTGTTCAGACAGTTCCTAACAACGAAGTTCACAATTTCTTTTTTTCCAACCTCAATTACAAACATCAACAAAAAGTTTTTGGCGTTGTTTTGCAGCGATACAACGAATTATGGTGGATGTGGCCTAACAGATTAGCTCCTGGGGGCGAAGATGAACCAGGTAAGGAAGCTGAATGCAATTGGGCAATTGTTTATAACAAAAAAGAACAGCGATGGTTTCATACCCCATGGAATCGAGCGGCCGCTATTGTTCCTGGTAATAGCCCTTATCCCATTATGAGTAGTTCTCAATTTAAAACTACTTCAACGAATCAAGATGTTTATCCCATTTGGTTTGAAGAATACAAGTTTGATGAATTTTTTGAAAATGATGTCACACCTATTAAAGCGTCCTTCCAAACCAATTTGTTTTCTTTTTTCCAAACCAATCCAGAAGCCGACTACCAAATGCAAGCTGTTCGTTTTGAACCTGATTTTGTTCAAGCAGGAGCGATGACTTTGGAGGTTTCCACTCAAAAATATGTAACAGATTCTCCTACGAATTTTTCTGAACCTTATACGTTCTTCCCTGAAACAGGAAAAATAGATATTCGTGAAATGGGTCGTTTAATGAGCTTTCGTTTTACAAGCAACGCTTTAGGCGGAGATTTTCAAATGGGTGTTCCAGTTATTACCGTTCAACCAGGAGATGAAAGACCTTAACATGGCCATTGTTCCTGTTCCTGGCACGCTTACTTTCCACGAATGGGGGATGTCGTTATTCCGAGTTTTTCCTGATAATTTTATCCCAACGCCGCCAAAAGACGCCAAACACTGGCAAGAATGGTCTAAAAATCTTTTATTGTGCAATCCTGATTTTGGAGCCGCTCCTTATCCCACCAAAATGAAGTTTGAACACGAGGATGATTGGAAAATTTGGGCTGGTTATTTTGTGGGAGCAGCAGCTTTTTTTTAAACGCATGCAATAAGAATAAAAATTCTAATATGAGTAGAATTAATGTACAATTTTATCATGACATTAGAATTTTCGTGAAATATGAATCATTCCCAGCGCCTTCAAAATTTAGTTAGTCGTCCTACTTTTTCTCCTTCTCCTGAACCTGGTGTTTTTAACCCAGGTAAAAATCCTTTGGGCAACCCTGGTGTTCCAGCTGCAGCCAATATGAACGGCGCATCATCTATGAACCCTAATAATCAAATGGTCGATGCGCATATGTCGCCTCGAGAAATCCAATTTTTTACTCAAATGCAAGGCTACCCTTCCGTAGACCCGCAAAGTGGAGTCCATTCTTTTGAAGGTTT
>Ga0315904_10000715_pt1 | contig 53127 bp, 48 predicted proteins | sample LakEriMetagenome_6_FD_203529 | JGI IMG/M metagenome (GOLD analysis project Ga0315904, IMG submission 203529) | Freshwater fungal communities from buoy surface, Lake Erie, Ohio, United States - Buoy 12 MA120 | ecosystem: Environmental > Aquatic > Freshwater > Lake | place: USA: Lake Erie, Ohio...
AAAGCAAGCATGACTTGGCGTATTTATTCGCGCACCGCTAATCTTTTCTCCTCCCGGCCGCCTCCATGGCGGCTTTTTCATAGCAGCAGGTCGGCGGCAAAATACCAATTTTTCGAGGTGCCCTTAAATGAGTTGGCGCCATGTCGATGCCGGTCGAGAACCCCGAATTCAACCTTGCCCCGCCTAACACCAAAGCAACGATACGTCCGATCCCAAGCTGGCGTGGCTCCAAGCGCCTGAAAGCTCCCTGGTTCGCCATGCTCTTGAGCGGAGTTGTCGCGGGCATCTTCTTGAAGTCGATCCCAGCGATGGGGCAATCAGGCGCAGCCGATTTGTGCGTCTCTGTGCGGGGCTTGTGCGCCCCTCATCACCTCAAAACCTTGGAAGGCTTCCGCATGGCGATCACCCCGGGACAGTGGGACCAACTCCTGGCGAGTCGAGAGTTGCTGGAGCTGGCACCCGCCCTGCGCGGGGCTTCGGGAACCGTCACGGAGGCTATCCGGGGCGACCTGGCGGGACAGATTCTCGGCGGAATGGACACCGCGGGACGGCGATCGGCAGACCCAAGTCAGTTTGGTCCAAGGGGCCACCGTGAGCATGAAATGCCGCCAGGGGAGGGCGTGCTTCCCAAAAGCAACCGTGTCAGCGGCTCAGCGGGTGACATCAGCGACACCCTCAGATCAAACTCCAGGACCATCCCAAGCAATCGCTCATGGTCGTCCCTGGGAGGCAATCTGCCTGGAAACAACGCCCAGCCCAATAAAAAAGAGGGTACCGACGTCAGTGTCCCCAACACCGAAGGTGGCGTGACACGGGTGACCTCGGCAAATGGTCAAACGAAAATTGTTGAAACACGCTCTGATTCCCGTGGTGGGAGCACTCTCATTGTCACGGTTGTCAGAGAAGATGGCTCAACAAGTGTATCCATGGCCATGATCGATCCTTACGATCCACAACACGAATGGCTGTTTATGTCGCACCGCGATGGAGCTAGCGGACTTTTCGAGTACAAGGCTTACGAAACAACCGATTCCGGCAGCACCTGGTCCCCGCTCGCTCGGGGGAGGGATGTAAACCCGATCCCGCGAGATTTCCGCCGCAATGTTGACCCTGATGCCATTGGGCGCAGTTCCTATCCACCCGTGTGCGCGATCGCCAACCCAGACTGCGGCCGTCCTCTGCTCCTGAGCTACCACCGCCAAAAGCCTGGGGTGCTGGGACGCCCCGATGACGTCACAGGAGATCCAGTTCCGCGTTTGCGGACTGACCGCTTCGGCACAGTGGTGAATCCTGGCTTGGAACCGAGAGGTGGACATGGTGTGGGTTCCCCGGGGCGCTCGCAACGAAGCTTTGACGGTGGCAAATTGGTCAATCCCGCAAATGAACGCACAGGTGAGGGAAATCCTCCCAGCCCCTAATCCCCGCCTCCGACACTCCTTCGCACCAGGCGATTCCAGCCCTCTTAGCCATGGAATCGCCAAACAAATCCCGGCGCAGGCTCCTTACTCCGCTGGGATCCCCGCCACCCCGTCCAACTTCTCAGCATCCCCCCCCGAGCCCCCGGGAGGGATGATCAGAGCCTCCTCCCCCGTGCTTGGCCCCAGATGCTCAGCGTCCCGCGAACGCTCCGCCACCTGATGCGGGGGGCCATGGAGAGGGCCTATCCCGCGGCGGCCGCCGCGGCCCGGTCCGCGGGCAGGCCCTTCGATCCCCAGCTGGAGGCCGCGAGCAAGCCGGAGTTTGGCGATTTTCAAGCCAATGGCGCCCTTCCCCTGGCCAAGCCCTTGGGCCTGGCCCCCCGGGCCATCGCCGCGGCCGTGGTGGAGCGACTGGCCGACGAGCCAGCCTTCGCGGCCCTCTGCCTGCCGCCGCGGATCGCCGGGCCCGGCTTCATCAACCTCACGGTGCGCCCCGAGGTGCTCGCCGCCGAGGCGCGGCGCCGGGTGGGGGATCCTCGCTTGGGGGTGCCGACCGCCGAGGGGCCCCTGGCCCCGGTGATCGTGGATTTCTCGAGCCCCAACATCGCCAAGGAAATGCACGTGGGCCACCTGCGCTCCACCATCATTGGCGATGCCCTGGCGCGGGTGTTGGAGTTTCGCGGCCACCCCGTGCTGCGACTCAACCACGTGGGCGACTGGGGCACCCAGTTCGGCATGCTCATCACCCACCTCAAGGAGGTGGCGCCGGAAGCGCTCGAGCGGGCCGACGCCGTGAACCTGGGCGATCTCGTGAGCTTCTACCGCCAGGCCAAGGCGCGGTTTGACGGCGATCCTGGGTTTCAGGTCGCCTCCCGGGAGGAGGTGGTGCGTCTGCAGGGTGGGGACCCCCTGAGCCTCAAAGCCTGGACCCTGCTGTGCGATCAATCCCGACGGGAGTTTCAGAGGATCTACGACCAGCTGGGCATCGTGGTGCGGGAACGGGGCGAATCCTTCTACAACCCCTTTCTGCCGGCGGTGGTGGCGGATTTGCGAAGCGCGGGCCTGCTCGTGGAGGACGCTGGCGCCGAATGCGTGTTTCTCGAGAGCGACAAACCCCCGGTGATCGTGCGAAAGAGCGACGGCGGCTTCAACTACGCCACCACCGACCTGGCCGCCATCCGCTACCGCTTCGCGGCGCCCCCCAAGGGCGATGGGGCCCGACGGGTCATTTATGTCACCGACGCCGGCCAGGCCAGCCATTTCGCGGCGGTCTTCGCGGTGGCTCGCCGGGCGGGCTGGGTGCCCGAGGGCGGCCGGCTGGAGCACGTGCCCTTTGGTCTGGTGCAGGGGGACGACGGGAAAAAGCTCAAGACCCGCTCAGGCGACACGGTGCGCCTCAAAGACCTGCTGGATGAGGCGGTGCAACGGGCGGAGGCCGACCTCAAGGCCCGACTGGCGGAGGAAGGCCGCCAGGAAGACCCCGCGTTCATCCACCAGGTGGCCACCACCGTGGGGCTGGGCGCCGTGAAGTACGCCGATCTGGCCACCAACCGGATCACCAACTACCAGTTCAGCTTCGATCGCATGCTCGCCCTCCAGGGCAACACCGCCCCCTATCTGCTCTACGCCGTGGTGCGTCTGGCCGGCATCGTGCGCCGGGGGGGGGAGGCCGCCGCCGCGGAGCTGGTGCCCGATCCCCTGGTGTTCAGCGATCCCCTGGAGTGGGCCCTGGTGCGCGAGCTCCTGAAATTTGACGCCGTGATCGTGGAGGTGGAGGAGGATCTGCTGCCCAATCGCCTCTGTGCCTATCTCTTTGAACTCAGCCAGGTGTTCAACCGCTTCTACGACCAGGTGCCCGTGCTCAAGGCCGAAGGGGTGGAGCGGGCCTCCAGGCTGGCCCTCTGCCGCCTCTGCGCCGACACCCTCAAACTGGGGCTGGGTCTGCTGGGCATCCCGTCGCTGGAGCGGATGTAGAGCCGTCTAGATTCGCCCCTGCTCCATTCCGTTCCATGGCCCAAAGCGGCGTTGACGCCTGGAGTGCCTCCGACAGCGCCTCCCTCTACGGCCTCGATCGCTGGGGCGAGCCCTACTTTTCCACCAACGCCCTGGGCCATGTGATGGTGCAGCCCCGGGGCGAGCGGGGGGGCTCCTTGGATCTGGTGGAGCTGGTGAAAGGGCTGCAAGGGCGCGACCTGGCCTTGCCCCTGCTGATTCGCTTCGACGACATCCTTGACGACCGGCTTGAGCGGCTCCACGCCGCCTTCGGCCGAGCCTTCGCCCAATACGGCTACAGCGGCCGCTACCAGGGGGTGTTCCCCGTGAAATGCAACCAGCAGCGCCACGTGGTGGAGCGGCTGGTGGAAACAGGCAGGCGCTGGCATTTCGGCCTGGAGGCGGGGAGCAAGGCCGAACTCCTGATCGCCCTGGCCCTCCTTGATGATCCGGAAGCCTTGCTGATCTGCAACGGCTACAAAGACCGCCGCTACATCGAGACCGCCATCCTGGCTCGCCGGCTTGGCCGCCAACCGGTGGTGGTGATCGAGCAGGCCGATGAGGTGGAGCGGATCATCGCCGCGAGCCACGACCTTGGGGCGGCCCCCCTGATCGGCCTACGGGCCAAGCTCTCCGCCCGCGCCACAGGCCGCTGGGGAAGTTCGGTGGGGGAGGGGGCCAAGTTTGGCCTGGCCATTCCCGATCTCCTCGCCACCGTGGAAGCCCTGCGCCAAGCGGAGCTTCTGCCAGATCTGCGGCTGCTGCATTTCCACGTCGGCAGCCAGATCAACGACATCGCCGTGCTCAAGGACGCGCTCCAAGAGGCCGGCCAGATCTACGTGGAGCTCAGCCGCCTGGGGGCCCCCATGGGCTTTCTCGATGTGGGCGGGGGGCTGGGCATTGATTACGACGGCAGCCGCACCGCCACCACCGCCTCCACCAATTACTCCCTCCAGAACTACGCCAACGACGTGGTGGCCACGGTGCGGGAGTGCTGCGAACCCAAGGGGGTGGCCCTGCCCACCCTGGTGAGTGAGAGCGGTCGCTCCATCGCCAGCCACTTCAGTGTGCTGGTGTTTGACGTGCTCGGCTGCAGTCAGGTCCCCGCCTCATTCACCGCTCCAGCGGCTGAGGAACCCCTGATCGTGCGCAATTTGCGCGACACCTTGGCGATGATCGGGGCGGTGGAGGGGTGCGATCCAACCCGCCCGGCCAGCTGCGAACCCCTGCAGGAGGCGTGGAACGACGCCATCAAATTCAAGGAGGATGCCCTCAACGCCTTCCGCTTGGGCTATCTGGAGCTCAAGGACCGCGCCCAAGCGGAAGCCCTTTACTGGGCCTGCGGCTTGGAGATCGCCAGACGCTTGGAGGAGATCCCCTCTGGCACCCCCATCCCGGACGACCTGCGGGGCCTGGGGGCCGCCCTGGCGAGCACCTATTACGCCAACCTTTCGGTGTTTCGCTCCGCCCCCGACACCTGGGCCATCCAGCAACTCTTTCCCGTGATGCCGATCCATCGTTTGGGGGAAAGGCCCGATCGATTGGGACGCTTTGCCGATCTCACCTGTGATTCGGATGGAAAACTGGCTCGCTTCATCGGTGCCGGCACCGAGAAACCCCTTCTCGAACTCCATGCCCTCCAGCCCGGAGAGCCCTACTGGGTGGGGTTGTTCCTCGCCGGGGCCTATCAGGAGGTGATGGGCAATTTGCACAACCTGTTTGGCCGCACCAACGCGGCCCATATCCGGCTCACGGACGGGGGCGGCTACCGGGTGGAGCACGTGGTGAGGGGCGACACCAACGCGGAGGTGCTGCGGGCCATGGAGCACGATCCCCAACGCCTCAAAGAACGTCTGCGGCAAGCGAGCGAAGAGGCCATCGCGGATGGCGGGCTTTCGATCGAAGCGGCCCGCAGGCTCATGCAGCATCTGGAAACCAGCCTCGGGCAAACCACCTACCTGGAGGGCTAGAGCACCACACTTCCCTCCTGGGTCGCCACCAGCCGCATCCGCGCGACGAACCCCCCTTCGGCCGAGAGGAAGGTGAGGGACCCCTGATGATCACGACAGAAGCGCTCCACGATGGCCAGGCCAAGGCCCCTGTGATGACGCCGTTCCCGATCATGGGAGGGGCTCGATTGGGGCATGGTCAACAGGGTGGCGGGGGCCACGCCTTGCCCCTGGTCCTTCACTTGGAGGATCAGGGTGGTTTTCTCCACCCAGGCCATGATCTCCACAGGGGGTTGTCCGTGATCCAGGGCGTTGTCGATCAGATTGCGCAGGGCTCGCTCCAGGCCAGCGCCATCCAGGCGCACCAGGATCCTCGGAACCCGTAACTGGATGGGCTGACGCACATAACTGGCGACCACCCGGGCGCAGAGGTCATCCAGAGCCAGTTGCCCCACCGTGATTGTGGGTTGATCCCTCTCGGCCAGCAACCCCAATTGCTCCGTGATGGCCCTCATCTGATGCAGGTCGCTGGTGATCGCTCGGAGGGCCTCGCTCAAGGCGGGATCCCGGGTACCGCTCAGCAGTTCCAACTGCAGACCAATGCGTGTTTGCGGACCCGCCAGATCGTGCACAATGCCACGCAGCAACTGCCGGCGCTCGCTCGCGGCGTTGTTGAGACGTTCCAGCAAGCGGTTGATGCGGAGGCTCAACACCCGAAGGGGGGCGATTCCCCGTTCCGGCAAAAGAGGCAAAGGCGCGGGCAGGCCATCGGGCAACTGGAGAAACACTCTGGTGAAGGGAGTTTCCACGAGGCGACGCAGGAACACCACCGTGCCCAAGATCAACCCGAACAACACGGCTCCACTGCGCAGGAGGGGTAGAAACCAAACACTGCTGCTGCTGAGCCGTTCAGGTTGATAGAGCCACAGGGGAGGCTCGTGGGGTGTGCGAAGGCGCACCCACGTCCCGCCCCAAGATTCCACAAAGGGCCGTTGATCCCGCTGCAGCTGCCGATAGAGGCCATAGCGACGCAGCATCAGGCCCTGCACCTTGCGATCAAAGAGATCCAAGGGTCGAACCGGTCCTTCCGGTCCGGTCCAGGACGCCTCCACAATCACCCCCAGGGGCAGCTCGCTGGGAGCGATCACCTCGAGCGACAGTTCCACCAAACGGACACTGCGGGTGGTGCGCAGGGCGGTTTCGTCCAAGAGTATTGGCTTCAGGAAGGTGTTGAGCGCGAGCAGCAACAACGTGAACGACGCCCCGCAACCGCCAAGCAAACACAACAGCAACCGGATCCAGTCGGCCCGATCAAACCTCGGTGAGGACTGAGGGCTCATCGGCCAACTTTTTTACTTCCACCATAAGCTTGTAACCCTGTCCCCTTTGGGGGACAATGAGATCAGATCCCGCCAATTGACGCAACAGCCGTCGAAGGCGCGAGAGGCGCACGTCAATCGTTCGGCTTTGGCCAGGGGTGACCAGACTACCGGTCGCCCGAAGCAGATGGGAACGGCTGATCACCACCCCGGGGTTTCCACAAAAGGCCAACAGCAGGGCACTATCCCCACGGCTGAGTCGATGTCGCTCACCGTCAGGGGTGAGAAGGGCGTGCTGAAGGCCAGCCTCAAAACGCAGGGATCCCAGCTCAAAGCAGCCGCTCTGGAGCCATGGGGAGGGTTCGGGAGCCGCCGCGGCCGGGGAGGAAAGGAGCAAACGGTCGATACGGAGCTGCAGCTCACGGAACAGGAAAGGTTTGGGGAGGTAATCGCCAGCTCCCGCCTCCAAGCCCGCCACCCGATCACTGGGAGCGCCAAGGGCGGAAAGAATCAACACGGGGAAGGTCTTCCCTCCTTGACTCAAACGGTTCAACACCTCCAGCCCGTGCTTTTCGGGGAGCAACTGGTCCAGGATGAGCAGGTCGGGCTGGTCGGATTCGAGGGCTTGGGAAAGCTGACGGGGATGGTGAAAGGCCCGCAACAACCAACCCACCTGCTGGCACTGGCGGGAGAGGAGAGCGCACATTTCCTCGTCGTCGTCGAGGATCCAAAGATTGACCGTCTTTTGAGGTGCGGCGGCGGTTGTCATGGAATCGCAAAAACGTGTCGACTCGACAAGGACAGTGAGTAGAGATCAGAGAATACCCCCTGAACGATCCAGCAAAGAGACGGCAATTTTAAGGAAATAATTGCGGGGGAGTATTTGGTATGAATATTATTTACTCATTATAAGCATAGCACCAAGGATCTGGTAAAGGGTACCCAATCCCCAGTGAGCGGCGGGATGGCTTGGCGGCCTCGCCTCACGATCCCGATGGAGACCACAGGGTGCAAACCGCCACGGTTCGACCATCCTCCTCAAAGCGCACACAGCCAATGTGACTCGCCCTGGGACGGTTCAGCAGAATGTTGATGTGCACCGGTGAGGTCAGCCACAGGCTGACGATGGCCGAGGGATTCCACTGGGCCACGGCCCTCGGGCAAGCCAGCACTTCGCTCGTGGGCATTAGCTGTTGGCCCTGTCGAGCCGCCTCATCCCGCACCGCTTCCCAGCGATTGAGGTCATGGTCGCAGCTGTTGTTGCGCAACAGGGTCTGGAGCACGGGACGCAAATAGGCGCTGTTGGTTTCCACCTGGGGAAGCGGCAGGGGGCTCAGAGGGGGGCGACCCGCCGCCAGCCGGGCCATGTTGATGCGCGCCATGAGCGGATCGGGAGGCTCGGCGGGTGAATCCTCCGATTTGAGTCCCACGGCCGTCGCGCCGGTGAGATGGGGCCTGGGCTGACCCTGCCCTCGGCCGCGGGGGATGGTGTCCGCGGCCCCGTGCGACGGATCACCCTGGACACCGGCGGACACCGGGAGAATGGCGGAGGCCAGCAGCACCGAGGTGGGGACGATTCCGCGGGGCCCGGGCATCAGCTGATGGATGGAGAACCGACCGTTTGGATTGGCCGCCAGGACAAATCCTTGTGGATCACTCAGCCGCAATTTAGCCGAGACTTGAACGCATCAGATCGTGGGCCCTGGCCAAAGCCCGATCCAGCGAGGCCCCATCGCGTCCCCCCGCCTGGGCCAGGTTGGGCCGGCCACCACCGCCCCCCCCGCAGACCTTCGCCACCTCACCGATGAACGGGCCCGCCTTGGCGCCGGAGGCGATCACCGCTTTGCCGAACGCCGCCACCAGGATCACCTTGCCAAGGTCGGCCGGATCCGGCAGGCCGCCCAACACCACGGCCCCCCGATCACCGAGCTGGTCGGCCAGGCCCTGGGCGGCTCCCTGCAGGCCGGGGCCATCGAGCCCGTCCAAGCGAGCCACCAGCATCTGGAAGGGATCGACGCCGCTGGCCGGTTTCAGAGCCTCAGCCTCGGCCAGGAGCGCCGCCGCCTTGGCCACCGCCAGCTCCTGGCGAGCGGTGGCCAAGGCCTTTTGATGGGCCCGGAGTTCCTCTTGAAGGGCACCCACCCGCTCCAGGATCTCCCCGGGTTGGGCCTTGAAACGCTCCGACAGCGCCCTGACAACGGTGTCCCGTTCGTTGAGGTAGGCCAGCACCGCTGAACCGGCCACGGCCTCGACGCGCCGAATGCCCGCGGCCACCCCGCTCTCGGCCACGATCTTGAAGAGGCCGATTTCAGCGGTATTGGCCACATGGGTGCCACCGCACAGCTCCATCGACACGCCTGGCACGTCCACCACCCGCACCAGATCGGCATACTTCTCGCCAAACATCGCCACCGCCCCGGCGGCTTTGGCCTTCTCCAGGGCCATCTCCCGCACCTCCAGGGAGTGGGCCTCGGCGATCCAGCCATTGATCAAAGCCTCCACTCGCCCCAGCTCCTCCTTGCTCACCGGCCGAGGGCAATGGAAATCAAAGCGAAGCCGGTCGAAGTCGACCAGGGAACCGGCCTGGCTGATGGCGGGATCCACCACCCGCTTGAGGGCCGCTTGCAACAAATGGGTGGCGGTGTGGTGGGCTTGGGCCCGGCGACGGCACGTGCCGTCCACCCGGGCGGTGACCACATCTCCCACCGCCAGGGCGCCTCGTTCCACGTGGCCGCTGTGTACAAACACCCCGCGGTTGCGGCTCACCCCCTCGATCGTGACGATCAACCCCTCTGGGGCACCATCGGGTCCGCCGCCGCTGAGCACCCCCCGATCTCCTACCTGGCCGCCCCCTTCCCCGTAGAAGGGGGTGGAATCCAGCACGATTTGCACGGCGTCGCCCGCCCTGGCCTTCTGGGCCGCCTCGCCGTTGGCCACCAGGGCCAGGACGCAGCAGGAATGGTCGAGCGCCTCATAGCCCAGGAAAGCCGTGCTCTCCAGTTCGGCGGCCACCTGCTCCAGGGCCCCCTGGAGGGTGAGGTCGATCGACACGGCGGCGGATTTGGCCCGCTGGCGCTGGCCCTCCATGGCCGCCTCAAATCCGGGCAGGTCGACCGTGAGGCCATGCTCCTCGGCGATCTCCAGGGTGAGTTCCAGGGGGAATCCATAGGTGTCGTACAGCTCAAAGGCCCGCTCGCCACTGATCTGGGTGGGCTGGGCGGCCAACACCTCGGCCAGCAGCTTTTCCCCCCGCTCCAGGGTGGCCAGGAAGCGGGCTTCCTCCCGTTCCAGCTCGCTGAGGATCAGCTGGCGCCGCTCCACCAGGCGCGGGTAGGCCCCCCCCATCAGGCCGATCGCCGCCTCCCCGAGCACGGGGAGGAAAGGCCCCTGGATGCCGATCAACCGGCCGTGGCGCACCACCCGCCGCAGCAGGCGCCGCAGGATGTAGCCCCGGCCCAGGTTGGAGGCGGTGACGCCATCGGCGACGAGCTGGGTGATGGCCCGGCTGTGATCACCGATCACCTTGAGGCTCGTCTGGCGCTTGGGATCAGCGCTTTGGTAGGAGAAACCCGCCAGAGTGGCGGCCGTTTCCACGAGCGGAAAAATCAAATCCGTTTCGTAGTTGTTGGCCACACCCTGCAGGATCTGGGCCATGCGCTCTAGACCCATGCCGGTATCGATGTTGCGATGGGTCAAGGGCGTGAGCACCCCCTCGGCATCGCGGTTGTATTGCATGAAAACAAGATTGTAAAATTCAATAAATCGCGTATCGTCCTCTAGATCGATAGCCGCGTCACCCAGCTCGGGCTTGAAGTCGTAGTAGATCTCTGAGCAGGGACCACAGGGGCCCGTTGGCCCAGAGGCCCAGAAGTTATCAGCCTCATCCATACGGATGATCCTGTTCACACTCACCCCCACTTCATCGCGCCAGATCAGGGCCGCCTCGTCGTCCTCACGAAACACACTGACCACAAGCCGCAGCGGATCCAAGCCAAACACCTGGGTGCTCAACTCCCAAGCCCAGTGAATCGCCTGGGATTTAAAATAATCACCGAAGGAAAAATTGCCCAGCATTTCAAAAAACGTGTGGTGGCGCGCCGTGCGCCCCACGTTTTCGATGTCGTTGGTGCGGATGCACTTCTGGCTGGTGGTGGCCCGGGCCGCCGGTCGGGGCGCTTGCCCCAAAAACACGGGCTTGAAAGGAAGCATGCCCGCGATGGTGAGCAACACCGTGGGGTCTTCCGGCACCAGGGACGCGCTGGGCAGCCGAAGGTGATCCCGGGCCTGGTAAAACCCCAGGAACGCCTCACGGATCGCCTCACCCGTCCACTGGCGCGCTCCGGAAGCGATCCCGCCGGGGGCCGGAGAACTCGGGGAGGGGGCGCTCATGGCGAAAGAGAGGGGTGCGGCAGGTCATGATCGCCCAAGGCCGTCAGAGCCGGCCCCTGAGGGCCCGCGTGGTGCGGGTGATGCCCGCCACCGTCTCAGGAAGCAGGGGTTTGCTGAGCAGGGCGCCGCCAATGCGCAGGAAGACGCCCGACAGGGCGAGATAACAGGCGCCCAGGATCAGGGTGACAGCCATCCAGCTGAGTTGGTAGGCCTGGCGCAGCCATAGAACCAGCGCGATCTGGCTCATCAAGAGCCCAAGCAACAAAAAGCTCAACCCTCCGCCCAGGATCACCGCCCCGGTGATGAGGCGACGCTTCTCCTTGTCGGCCTCCCGCAGGGCGAGACGCACGTGCAAATCCACCACGGAGGTGAGGAGGCCCGACAATCGGGTGGCACCCTTGAGGCTCATGCCGACCGGCGCCCGGGGGAGAGGAGCAGGCCGAGGATCAGTCCCACCCCAGCGGCCACACCGAGGGCCATCAGCGGCCGCTCCCGCACGGGTTTTTCGAGTTTGGGCCGCAGGGTGCGGTTGAGGTCTTCCAGCAGCTGATCGAGCTGTTCCTCCAGGGGCTTGAGGGAATCCCCCACCTGCTGGGCCTGGGTGGTGGTGGCCTCGATCAAATCGAGCAACTGGCGCTTCACCCGGGGGGTGGCTCCACCTGTTTGCCGGCTGATCACCTCCACGAGTTGGTCAAAACTGCCACGGGTGGCCTCCAAGGTGTGGCGTGCCACCTCGGGCCATTCCTTCTGAATCCTGGGCAACAGGGCGTCGAAACGCTCCCGGAAGGCGTTTTGGAGGATGGGGGGAGTGCCGGGCTGGCCGTTGGAGGAGGTTTCCGGCCCCTCGAGGGAAGGGGTGGAGGGCTGATCGAGGGTCATGGGACAAGACGGGGATGTAAAGAGTGTGGCGACGGCTTGGCGCTTTTCTCAAGAGAGGGAAGGCTTCCTCAACGTAGGGAAAGCCGAAGGGGTTGGCAGCCCGAGAACCTCCGCTAAATTGCGCAAGCTTGGGATCGGGCCGATTGGTTTACATCAAGCGGGTCGAACTCACCCACTTCAAATCCTTCGGCGGCACGATCAGCATCCCGTTGGAGCCTGGATTTACCGTGGTGACCGGTCCCAATGGATCGGGCAAAAGCAATATTCTTGACGGCGTGCTCTTCTGCCTGGGCTTGGCCAGCAGCCGGGGCATGCGGGCGGAGCGGCTGCCCGACCTGATCAACAGCGCGATGTTGCGGGCTGGCAAGGCGGCCGAAACCACCGTCACGGTGCATTTTGATCTGAGCGACTGGCAACCGGACGGGGCGGAGGACGGCTTGGAAGCCCCTCCCGAGGGGCCCTGGATCCAGGCCGGCCAGCGGGAATGGAGCGTCAGCCGTCGCCTGAGGGTGGCGCCGGGTGGCACCTACAGCAGCGGCTTCAGCGCCGACGGGGTGTCCTGCAACCTGCAGCAACTGCAAACCCAGCTGCGTCGGATCCGGGTCGATCCGGAAGGCAGCAACGTGGTGATGCAGGGAGATGTCACCCGGATCGTGTCCATGAGCGCCCGGGAGCGGCGGGGGATCATTGATGAGCTGGCCGGCGTGGCGCTCTTCGATTCCCGCATCGAGCAAACCCGCGGCAAGCTCGACGAGGTGCACGAGCGGGTGGAGCGTTGCCGCATCGTGGAACAGGAGCTGTTGTCCAGCCGCCAGAAGCTGGAAAAGGACTGCGCCAAAGCCAGGGCCTACCAGGAACTGCGCGCCACCCTTCACACGGGCCGGCTGCGGGAGCAGGTGTTGGAGGTGGAGGACGCCCGCCAGCGCCAAGCGGATCTGGCGAGCCGGCGGCAAGGGCTGTTGGAGCGGCAGGGCACGGAAACCACGGCGGTGGCGGAGGCATCGCACGCCATCGAGTCGGCCGCCCGGGCTTTGGAGATGTTGCGGGCCGAGGTGAAGGCCTTGGGGGAAGACCAGTTGCTGGCCGTGCAGGCGGAGCTGGCCGGCCAGGAAGCGGAGGGCCGGGAACTGGCGCGCCAGGCGGAAAAACAAAGCCAGGAGGCCCAACAGCTTCAACAACAGCGCCACGACCTCACCCGTCAGCGGGGGGAATTGACCCTGCGATTGGGGGAGCTGCGGGCCCCCCTGGATGACGACGGCCTAGCCAGGGCGGAAGAGGCTTGCCGCCAGGGGGAAGCCGCTGTGGAGCACTCCCGAAGGCGGCTGCGGGAGGTGGCCGGGCGATCCGGGGATTGGATCGAGGCGCAACGGCGGCGCGGGGAGGAGCGCCGGGAACTGCTGGAGCGGATCACCCCGCTGCAGGCGGAAGAGCAGCAGCTGCTGGAGCGGCTGCGCCAGACGGAGGAGCGGCTGGCGGAACTGGACAGCCAGCGGCGCGAGGAAGGTGGGCTGTCGAGCGAGATGGAGAGCCAATTGGCCCGCGCCAACGCCGACCTCGCCGAGCTGGAGCGCCAGCTCGCCCTGGAGCAAGACCGGCTGGGGGAGCTGGCGGAGAACCTGGCCCTGCAACAGCGCACCCGCGCCCGGCTGGAGCGGGAGCAAACCCAGCTCGAACGGGAGATCGCCCGGCTGGAGAGCCGTCGGGAGACCCTTCAAGAAAGCCGGGGCACCGGGGCGCTGCGGACGCTGCTGGAGGCGGGCCTGGACGGGATCCATGGTCCCGTGGCCCAGCTGGGAGAGGTGGAAGAGCGCCACCGGCTGGCCTTGGAAGTGGCCGCTGGAGCACGGCTCGGTCAGGTGGTGGTGGAGGACGACGGCATCGCCGCCCGGGCCATCGAGCTGCTGAAAAGCCGGCGGGCCGGCCGGCTCACGTTTCTGCCCTTGAATCGTTTGCGGGGGCGGGACGGCGCCCCAGGGGGAGCCGCCGCTCTGCGCCGGCCCGACGGAGGGGGCGCCCCGGGGCTGGTGGGCCGGGCCGTCGAGCTGGTGCGGCATGAGCCGATCTACGGCGAGGTGTTCCGCTATGTGTTCGGCGACACCCTGGTGTTTGAGACCCTGGCCATCGCCCGACGGGAGCTGGGGCGGTGTCGGGCGGTGACCCTGGAGGGGGAGCTGCTGGAGAAGAGCGGCGCGATGACGGGGGGCAGCCTCCCGCAACGCTCCTCCAACCTGGGGTTTGGCTCGGCGTCGGAGGGGGATGAGGCGGAACCCCTGCGCCGCCGCCTGCTGGAACTGGGGGAGAGCCTGGTGGCCTGCGGCCGGCGGGAAGCCAGCCTCACCCAGGCGTTGGACACCCTGAGGCCCGAGCTGCAGCGGGCCCAGCGGCGCCAATCGGCCCTCCAAGCGGAGCGGACGGCGGCCGAACGGGGCCTGAATCCCCATCGCCAGAGGAGCGACCAGCTGGCGCGGCGCTGGACCGACCTGAAGGGCTCCCTGGCGGCGGATGGCCAGAGGGTGGAGGAGATTCGCGCCCAGCTGGAGCCCCTGCGCGACAAACTCACCACCCTGGAGCGGGCGGAAGCGTCCGCCGCCTCGGAGGGAGACACCGGCCAGTGGCAAGCGCTGCAGGCGGAGCTGGAAGCGGCGGATCGGGCCCTTCAGGACGCGCGCCGGCGGCGGGACGAGCGACTCGCCGAACGACGCGATCGCGCCCTGGCCAGCGAGCGGGTCAGCAGTCAGTTGGAGAATCTCGGCCTGGAAGAGGGGCGGCTGATCAGCGCGGTGAATAGCCTGTTGGCGGAACGGGAGGCCTGGAAGCGTCGGCAACAGGAACAACAGGAGCGTCAAAAGACCCTGGAGGCCCAGCAACAGGAGCTGAGCACCCGCTTTGGGGAAAAGCGGCGGGAACGGGATCAGGCCGAGAGCCAGCTGTCGGCACAGCGCCAAGCCCTTGAGCGGCGGCGGTGGGAGCTGGAGCGGCTGGCGGAGGAACTCCTGGCCCTGGAAAGCGAGCACCGCGGCGGGGAGCAGCGTCTGCGGCAACTCATCGAGGCCCTCCCCGATCCCCTCCCCGAGGTGCCGGATGAGGTCCGGGCGGCGGGGCTTGAAGCCCTGCGCGAAACCCTGGAGCACCTCCAGCGGCGGATGGAGGCGCTGGAGCCCGTGAACATGTTGGCCCTGGAGGAGCTGGAACAGCTGGACAAACGACTGGCGGATCTGGAGGAGCGGCTGGAGGTGCTGGGCCGGGAGCGTCAGGAGCTGCTGCTGCGCATCGAAACCGTGGCCACCCTGCGGCAGGAGGCCTTCCTGGAGGCCTTTCGGGCGGTGGACGGCCACTTCCGCGAGATTTTTGCCCACCTCTCCGATGGAGAGGGACAACTGCAGCTGGAAAACCCGGAGCAGCCGTTGGAGGGGGGGCTGACGTTGGTGGCCCATCCCAAGGGGAAGGCCGTGCGGCGGCTCGCGTCCATGTCGGGGGGCGAAAAATCCCTCACCGCCCTGAGCTTTTTGTTTGCCCTGCAACGGTTCCGCCCCTCCCCCTTCTATGCCCTCGATGAGGTGGACAGCTTCCTGGACGGGGTGAACGTGGAGCGACTGGCGGGCCTGATCGCCTCTCAATCGGCGGGCGCCCAGTTTCTGGTGGTGAGCCACAGGCGGCCGATGATCGGCGCCGCGACACGCACGATCGGCGTCACCCAGGCCCGAGGAGCGCACACGCAGGTGGTCGGTTTGCCCCCCGCGGCGTGAACTGGCTGGAAGCAGGGGCTTGCTTCACAATGATTCCATCAGACACCAGGTCTTGAGCGCATCCACCCCTCCATCGAACGCCTCCACCGTCCCCAGCGACAGGCTCTGGCTGCGCTCTGAGCTGATGGGCACCCAGGTGATCACTCGCGATACCGGACGTCGGCTTGGCGTGGTGGGGGAAGTGGTGGTGGACATCGACCGAAGGGAGGTGGTGGCCCTGGGGCTACGGGACAATCCCCTCACCCGCTTTCTGCCCGGCCTGCCCCGCTGGATGCCCCTGGAACGCATCCGCCAGGTGGGCGATGTGATCCTGGTGGATTCCTCCGACTCCCTGGCCGAGGGCTTCGACCCTGAGCGCTATAGCAAGGTGATCAATTGCCAGGTGATCACCGAATCGGGCCAGACCCTCGGACGGGTGTTGGGCTTCAGTTTCGATATTGAGACCGGGGAGCTGATGACCCTGGTGATCGGCGCCCTCGGGGTCCCCTTGCTGGCGGAGGGCGTGCTGAGCACCTGGGAACTGCCCGTGGCGGAGGTGGTGAGCAGCGGCAGCGACCGGATCATCGTGTACGAGGGCGCGGAACAGAAGTTGAAGCAGCTGGGCACGGGGCTGCTGGAGAAGATGGGCATCGGCGGTGGCGGCTGGGAGAAGGAAGAGCGGGAGCGGTATCGCATGGGGCCGGTGCCCGCCGAAAACCAGCTGCCGGCCGGTCAGCCCAGCCAGCGGGAGCAACGTCGCATCCAGCCGGCCAGCGCCAGCGCCTTCCAGCCCGAGGAGGAGATGGAATATGTGGAATTGGAGGAGCGTCGGCAGCGGGAACCGATGCGTCAGCGGCGCTACCTGGACGACGAGGCGCCCCGGGAAGCCAGCCGGTCGCCCTATGGCGAGCGGGAGGGCTTCGGACGGGAGCCCGACGAGCGCGTCTCCTATGGACGGGAGGTTGAGCGGCGGGGACCCGACGGGCGTGACCCCTACGAACAGGAGCCCTACGGGCGGCGGGAGGCTGACCAGCGTGAGGCCTATGGCCGAGATCCCTACGACCGGGAGCCTTACGAGCGCGAGTTTTACAACAGGGAGTCTGACCTGCGGGATCCATCTCCGCGTGAGGCCTATTCTCGGGAACCTGGGCGGCTGGGACCAGACGAGCGACGGCGGGAGCCAGCCCCCAGGGGCGCCACCAGACCATCCGTCAATGGCGCGGCCTCCGGGAGCCGCTGGGACGGGGAGGAAGACGGGCAGCGCCCCCCCCGCCCTCCCTTGGAGGAACCCGTGGATGTGGAACCAGAAATTCTGGATGATCCCTGGTGAGGTTGGAGTTGAATCGGCTGATGAGAAGACTCCCGGTCCACCCAGTTCCCTGGGGCTCCATCCCGCTGCTGTGGGCCCTGGCGATGGCCCCGGGGATCGGGGCTGGGGCGGCCCAAGGCGAGAGTGGCCCCCCGGAAACAGCGGCCCCTCCCGCCCCGGCCCCAGCGACAACCGCGCCAACCACCAGCCCCCAGGGGTCGCCCGCCACTCCCGCGACCAAGCCCGCGGCCCCCGCCGCTGGGGCCACGCCCGCTGAACCCACCACCAAGCCGGCGGACACCGAGCGGCCCCCGTCTCCGCCCGCCGTGGCTCCGCTCAAACCACCGAATCTCGGACCGGAGCCCGTCCGGATCTGGCAGCCAGAGGGTGTGACCGAACCGGCCCCGAAAACCAAGTCCCCGCGCCCTCGCGGGGCGGGGGTGGGCGGGCCCCTGCCACCCGGTGGCCTGTGGCCGACCCGCGGGCCCGGCCCCGGGACCCCTCCCGGGGGCGATCCTCGCCAGCTGTCCCCCCGAGGCCCCCTGCCCCCTGGGGGATTCCCTCCGGGCGGGATGCCTCCAGGCGGGATGCCTCCAGGCGGGATGCCTCCAGGGATGGTGCCTCGCGGCGCCATGCCTCCTGGAGCCATGCCTCCGGGGATGGTGCCTCCCGGGGCGATGCCTCCGGGGATGATGCGCCAGGGGCGCGTTCCTCCTGGTGCTCTGCCTCCTGGTGCTCTGCCTCCCGGGGCGCTGCCTCCCGGGGCCATGCCTCCCGGGGCCATGCCTCCCGGGGCCATGCCTCCTGGAGCGGGCCTGCCGGGCGTCCCTGGTCAGCGCCCGGGAGCGCCCTTGGCCGGAGACAAAGCGGGAAGGGGGGCTTGGTCGCCCTGGTCCTCCCTGGGGGCGGGACTCGTCTTGGCCTCAGGGGTCATCGTGGTGCTGACCACCACCCGCAAGCGCAGGGAGAAGGCGGCGAAAGGAGATGAGCGGCCCCCCGAGTTCTGATCCGGTCGTCGCCACCAGCGCGGCGGCGGACGGCTCGCCCCAGTTGTTTCTGGTGGTGCTCGGGGGCCGGGTGGAGGGAGCGCACATCGAACTGCATGATGTGCGGTTTGTGGCGGGCGAGAACTTGGAGGCCACCCTGCCGGCCCTGCGCCGGCAATGGTTTGGCCGGCGCGGCGGGCTTCACATCGACAGCTACATGGCGGTGCGCCAAGTGGGGGGCTTCGCTGTGACCCTGCGGCGGGAACCCTTCAACGGGCTGGAGCGGCTGTGGTTTGTGAATGTGGGGGGGTACCACCCCGAGCGGTTGGCGGAAGAGCACGCCTTCGGGCTGGTGGTGGCCGCCACGGCCGCGGGGGCCAAACGGCAAGCGTTGGCCAGCTGGCTGCCGGGGACGGAGGGACGCCACAAGGACGATCTGCACGCCCTGGAGGCGGTGGATGACTGCCTGCCCCTGGACGTGGTGGAAGGCTGGCGGGTGCATCTGCGTCCCGTGTCCACCCCGGCGCCCCCCCAGCGGCCCGACTGGTTTGGCTACCAACCCATTTGAGGAAGGCCCTCCACGGGGACAGGTACCACCAGGTGGGGCCAGAGGCGAGGATCAGTCCCAAGTCGATTCCCCCCGATGAACATTGAAGGCAAGGCCTGGCGCACGATCTGGCTGGAGGAGGGGGGGCACTCCGTTGGGGTGATTGATCAGACCGTGCTGCCCCACGTGTTCGCCACACGCTCCCTTCGGCACTGGGAGGAGGCGGCTGAGGCCATCGCCACGATGGTGGTGAGAGGCGCCCCCTTGATAGGCGTGACGGGGGCCTACGGGCTCATGCTGGCCCTGCGGGACGACCCCGGCGATGGAGCCCTGGAGAAGGCGTTTCATGGGCTCAACGCCACTCGCCCCACGGCGATCAACCTGCGCTGGGCGCTGGAGCGGGTGCGGCGTCGGGTCGAGCCCCTGCCAATGGATGAGCGGGCGACGGCGGCCGAAGCCGAAGCTGGGGCGATCGCGGAGGAAGATGTGGCCATGTGCGAGGCTATCGGCGCTCACGGGCTGGAGATCTTCCAGCGGCTGGCGGCGGCGCGGCCAGCGGAGCGGCGGGGGGAGCCCTTCCAGGTGCTCACTCACTGCAACGCCGGCTGGCTGGCCACGGTGGATTGGGGCACGGCCCTCGCCCCGATCTACAAGGCCCACCGCGCCGGGCTGCCGTTGCATGTGTGGGTGGATGAAACCCGCCCCCGCAACCAGGGCGCCAGCCTCACCGCCTATGAACTGGGTCGGGAGGGGGTGCCCCACACGGTGATCGTCGACAACGCCGGCGGCCACCTGATGCAACACGGCCAGGTGGACGCGGTGATCGTGGGCAGCGACCGCACCACCCGGAGTGGAGATGTGTGCAACAAGATCGGCACCTATCTCAAGGCCCTGGCCGCCCACGACAACGGAGTGCCTTTTTATGTGGCCCTGCCCGCGTCCACCATCGATTGGTCGATCGGCGATGGGGTGGCGGAGATCCCGATCGAGGCCCGCGCCGCCGCCGAGGTGACCCACATCCAAGGGCGGGGAGGGGATGGGGCGATCACCACGGTTCAGCTCACGCCCGACGGCAGTGCCGGCTTCAATCCGGCGTTTGATGTCACGCCAGCCCGGCTGGTGACGGCCCTGATCACCGAGCGGGGGGCCACCCCAGCCACGGAGGAGGGGCTACGGCGGCTGTATAGCGGTGAACACTCCGCAAACTGACCCGCGCCACTGGCGCGAGCCCCGGCCGGAGGGAGGGTGAAGATCTTCGGCCGGTCGTTCCATGATCGATTCCGTTCGTTCCCTCCCCCCCGCGGCGACGCGGAGTTCCAGCCTGGAGCTGGACGGGCACCGCCATGGCCGCTTCCAGCTGGTGCTCCATGGCAGCCGGCTCTGCCTGGAAGGGTGGTGCGAGGAGCCAGGCCAGGAGCCCTGGCGGTGTAGCGCTTGGTTACGGCCCTTTGACGCCCCCAGGGAGGTGGCCCACCGCTTGTTGGAGCGGCCCAGCTGCTGCCTGTAGGGCGGGCGGTACGGTCATGCCCACCCGCGGGCGCCATGCCGATGGGGGGCGCGGGTGCCACAATTCAAAAGTTCGGCTTCGGCTGAACTAGGTGGTCCACACCAGTGTTTCGGACAGCGGTTCGATTCCGCTCAGCTCCATTTTCGCTCCCGTTCAGCGGGGGCCTATCCCGGGGCTGCAATGGTTTCGACGGGGCGCCAGGAGGATGACTGAAGCCTGCTCGGTAAGAGCAAAACCGTAACAGCGAACACTTCCGTTCGTTTCTCCCGTCAAGCCGCCCCTGTGGCTGCCTGACACTCTTAACGGAGACGGGGTGAGGTCAGCCTTGTCACCCAAATGACCCTCGGGGCCCTGGAAGGGGCCCTTTCACATGCTTGGGGGCAATGAGCCGCCCACGGGCCGCCACGTGAAGTCCCCATGGCCGGGAGTCGTCCTTGGCAAGAGAGGAGATCAGCGACGGAATTGTCATGCTGAAAGCGAGCGAATGAAGTGTGAAAAGGACAAAACGTTCAACTCTACCCTCTCAAAGATCTAAGTCAGCGGAAGACAGAACTCCCGCCATTCCCTCGCTTCTTGACTGAGGCCAAATCAAAACAAAGATCATTGATCATGGCGACCCTGGGACAAACCCCGTTCTTCCCACGGAAAAGCTCGTCTGATCAACCAACTGTGGCAACTCGACCGGCTCTACAGAACAGCGGGCACAAGTAGCGCCTTCTTGTTTATCCACAGAAATGTCAGCCATACGATCGCCACTGGTGCAGCCGTCATCCACATCGGTGCGATCTCCGGATTGATCCCGCCCAGAAATCCGGGATTTAGACACATCCGCCAGCGCGGCCAAATACATCACAGCCATAGACAAGAAGCCGGAATTCCAAAAGAAATCAAGTGCTCCGGAGAGGCATCTTTCGACGAAAGCCCCGCTCTTCTTGTCGGCTTGAAATTGAACGTTCAAGGGAGTAATGGTGCTCCACTCGAGCTGAACTTAGACACTCCAGCGGGCAACCCGCCAACGAAACCAAGGTTGCCCCCTCAAACCTTCCCCCGAGGTCCCCGATCCACGGCGCCGGCATAGACCGCCTGGCTGCCCAGCTCGTCTTCGATGCGCAGGAGTTGGTTGTATTTGGCCACCCGGTCGCTGCGGCTGAGGGAACCGGTTTTGATCTGGCCGGCGCGGGTGGCCACCGACAGGTCGGCGATGGTGACGTCTTCCGTTTCGCCGCTGCGGTGACTGATCACGCTCGTGTAGCCCGCCCGACCCGCCAGATCAATCGCCTGCAGGGTTTCGGTGAGGGAGCCGATCTGATTCACCTTGATCAAAATTGAATTCGCCACACCCCGCTCGATGCCCTGCTGGAGCCGGGTGGTGTTGGTGACAAACAGATCGTCGCCCACCAGCTGCACCGTGGCCCCCAACCGCTCGGTGAGCAGCCGCCAGCCATCCCAGTCGTCCTCGGCGACGCCATCTTCAATCGACACGATCGGATAGCGGCTCACCAGCGCCGCCAGCTGATCCACCATCTCGGCGGCGCTGTAGCTGCCCCCACCGAAGGCATAGCGTCCATCCTTGAAAAATTCCGTGCTGGCCACATCCAGCGCCAGGGAGATCTGATCCCCCGGCCGGTAGCCGGCCTTTTCAATCGCCTTCACCAAAATGTCGCCCGCCTCATCGTTCCCCAGATCCGGCGCGAAGCCCCCCTCATCGCCCACGGCGGTGCTCATGCCCCGCTCCTTGAGCAAGCCCTTGAGGGTGTGAAACACTTCCGCCCCCATCCGCAGGGCCTCGCTGAAGCTGCCGGCCCCATGGGGCACCAGCATGAACTCCTGAAAATCCAGGTTGTTGGAGGCGTGGGCCCCGCCGTTGATCACGTTCATCAGCGGCACCGGCAGCAGGTTGGCCATCGGGCCGCCCAGATAGCGATAGAGGGGCAGGCCCAGGGCCTTGGCGGCGGCATGGGCCGTGGCCAGGCTCACCGCCAAGACCGCGTTGGCGCCGAGGGCGCTCTTGTTGTCGCTCCCGTCCAGCTCCAGCATGGCCGCGTCCACCGCCGCCTGATCCAGGGCGCTCAGCCCGCAGAGGGCCGGGGCGATGCGCTCCTCCACGTTTTCCACGGCCTTGCTCACCCCCTTGCCGAAATAGCGACCGCCGTCGCCATCCCGCAACTCATGGGCCTCATGGGCCCCAGTGCTGGCGCCGCTGGGCACGATGGCTCTCCCGCTGGCCCCCCCCTCCAGATACACCTCCGCCTCGACCGTGGGCGTGCCGCGGGAATCGAGCACCTCCCGAGCGACAATGGAATCGATCACCAGGTCGAGGGAATCGAACACAGGGGAGCCCGAGCGGATGGCCAGATCCTATGGGTCACCCCCACCGCCCCGAATGTGACGATGCCTACTCCGGGGGCCCCTCCCAGCGGAAGCGCTCGTCATCCCAGGCCCGGGGATCCTCGATGGGCTCCAGGTGGGTGAACGAATGGCAGCGGGGGACAGCGGCGCTGATTTCGGCCTCCACCTGTTCGCAAAAATCATGGCCCCGCTGCACGGTCCAGGATCCGGGCACCAGCACATGGCAGGACACAAATCGCCTGGAGCCCGCCTGGCGGGTGCGCAGGGCATGGAAGGCCACCCCCTCGCCGCTGTGGGCCACCAGCACGGCCCGCACCTTGTCGAGATCTTCGGGGGGGAGGGCCCGATCCAGCAGGCCGGCGCCCGTCTCCCGCAGCAAGCGCCAGCCGGTGTAAATGATCTGCAGGGCCACCGCGATGGCGATGAGCGGATCGAGCACCACCTGGCCACTCAGCTTGGCCAGGGCCACCCCCAGCACCACCCCCAGGGAGGTCCACACATCGCTGAGCAGGTGGTGGGCATCGGCCCGCAGGGTGATCGAATCCAACCGGCGGCCCGCCCTCAGCAACACCCAGGCCACCCAGCCGTTGATGGCGGTGGCCACCAGGGAGAGGGCCAGGCCCAGATCCACCCGGCCCAGGGGCGCGGGATGCAGCAACCGCTCGCCCGCCGTGGCCAGGATCGCCGCGGCCGCCACCACGATCAGGGCGCTTTCCAGGCCGCTGGAAAAGTATTCCGCCTTCGAATAGCCGTAGTGGTGATCGGCGTCCGCCGGGCGGGCCGCCAGGGTGAGGGCCCAAAACGCCACCAGGGCCGCCACCAGATTCACCCCCGATTCCAAGGCGTCGGACAGCAAACCCACCGAACCGGTGAGCCGATAGGCCAGGGTTTTCAAACCGATCGTGGCCAACGCCGCAGCCACCGAAAGCAGGGTGTAGGGCCTCGGAGAGGCGGGGGCCATGGAGCGCCGGGGCACGGACCCCCCACAATGGCCGGACGAGATCCCCTTCGCTGGCGTCGGAGGCCACAATGGTGGGGATGTTTCGCCAGCGAGCGTTCGCTCCCGCCGCGATGCGACTGCTGCACACCATGCTCCGGGTGGGCGATCTCGACCGCTCTTTGGCTTTTTACACCGATCTGCTCGGCATGCGCCTGCTGCGCCGCAAGGACTATCCCGGCGGCCGCTTCACCCTGGCCTTCGTGGGCTACGGGGAGGAAAGCGACCACACCGTGCTGGAGCTCACCCACAACTGGGATACCGCCGCCTACGACCTGGGCGAGGGCTATGGCCACATCGCCATCGGGGTGGACGACATCGTGGGCACCTGCCAGGCCATCGCCGAAAAGGGAGGCCGGGTGGTGCGGCCGCCGGGGCCCATGAAGCACGGCACCACCGTCATCGCCTTCGTGGAGGATCCTGACGGCTATCGGGTGGAGCTGATCCAGCTTGCCCCCCCGGCCCCCGCCCCCTGAGGCGCCCCCATGCCCGCCGACACCCTCACCGGCCCATCCGCCAGCCTCACCGGCAGCCCCGATCGTTTCAGCGACCCCGCATGGGATCTGCTGATCGCCAGCCAGGAGCAGGCCCGCCGCTGGCGCCATGGCTCCATGGACGTGGAGCATCTGCTGCTGGCCCTGCTGCTGGACGGGCGGTTCGCCCCCTGGGTGGATCGGCTGCCCCTGGATGAAGACCGGCTGCTCGATCGCCTGGAGGCCTTTTGCGCCGACCAGCCCGCCAGCACCGATCCCACCCTCTACATCGGGGAATCGCTGGAAGATCTGCTGGAAGAGGCCGAGCGGCGCCGAGCCGCCTGGGACGATCGCCTGATCGAGATCCCCCATCTGCTGCTCGCCCTGCTGGAGGAGCCCCGGTTGGGGGCCGCCCTGTTGGGGGAAGAAGGCCTCAGCGAAGATCTGCTCACCCGCCAGTGGCGCCAGGGGGGGGTGACCGCCCGACCGGACGCGCCCCCGCCGGACAGTCCGCCGACCCTCGCTCCCGGTCCAGCCGGCCCGGGGGCCCCGCCCGCCGGCCCAGCCCCCGTCGCTCGGCGCCCGGCGCCGCCTCCCGTCTCGGGCACCGGCCCGCGCCTGGAGTTGGTGGGGGAAGGGGAGGAGGGAAGAGCCGAGGCCCTCAGCCAATACGGCCGCGACCTCACGGCGGCGGCCCGGGAGGGCACCCTGGATCCGGTGATCGGCAGGGACACGGAAATCCGCCGCCTGATCCAGGTGTTGTCGCGCCGTGGCAAAAACAACCCCGTGCTCATCGGCGAGCCGGGGGTGGGCAAAACCGCCGTGGCCGAGCTGCTCGCCCAGCGGATCGTCGCCGGGGAGGTGCCCGAGGCGCTCCGGGGGGTGCGCCTGGTGGCCTTGGATCTGGGCGCCCTGATCGCCGGCGCGAAGTTTCGGGGGCAATTCGAGGAACGGCTGCGGGCCGTGCTCGACGAGGTGCGAGACGCGGATAGCGGCAACGGTGGCGTGGTGCTCTTCATCGATGAGCTGCACAGCGTGGTGGGCGGGGAGCGGACCTCGGCGGACGCGGGCAGCCTGCTCAAGCCCGCCCTGGCCAGGGGCGACCTGCGTTGCGTCGGCGCCACCACCCCGGAGGACTACCGCCGCACCATCGGCAAAGATCCCGCCCTCGAACGCCGCTTCCAGCAGGTGGTGATCCGGGAACCCGACCGGGACACCTGCCTGGAAATCCTCCGGGGCCTCAAGGAGCGCTACGAGCTCCACCATGGGGTCACGATCACCGATCCAGCCCTGGTGGCGGCCTGCCGGCTGGCGGATCGCTACATCAGCGACCGCTGCCTGCCCGATTCCGCCATCGACCTGGTGGATGAGGCCGCCGCCCAGCTGCGCATGGAGGTGACCTCCAAACCTCGCGTGGTGGAGGAAGCGGAAGGGGAGCTGCGGCGGGTGGAGCTGGCCCTGCTGGCGGCGGAGACGGCGCCCATGGAGGAGCGGATCCACCTGCAGGAGCAGCGGCGGCGGGCCCACGCCGCCCTGGACGCCCTGCGGCGGCGCTGGGAGGAGGAGCGGGAACGGCTGGCGGAGCTGCGGGAGTTGCTGGAGGAAGACGAGCGGCTGCGGCAGGCCATCGCCGAGGCCCAGCGCGAGGGTGATCTGGAAACCGCCGCCCGCCTTCAATACGACCAGCTCCAGCGGCTGCAACAGCGACGGGCCGCCCTGGAGGAAGAGCTGCGCCGCGACCCCCTGCTCCGGGAGCAGGTGGAGGAAGGCGACATTGCCGATGTGGTGGCCCGCTCCACGGGCATTCCGGTGCAACGGCTGCTGGCGGGCGAGCGGCAGAAACTCCTGGAGTTGGAAGCCCGCCTGGGAGAGCGGGTGATCGGCCAACCCGAAGCCGTGGCGGCGGTGGCGGCGGCCATCCGTCGGGCCCGGGCCGGGATGAAAGCCCCCGCGCGCCCGGTGGGGTCCTTTCTGTTTCTCGGACCGACGGGGGTGGGAAAAACCGAGCTCGCCAAAGCCCTGGCGGCCTCCCTCTTCGATGAGGAGGAGGCCCTGGTGCGGCTTGACATGAGCGAATACATGGAGCGCAACGCCGTGGCCCGCCTGGTGGGGGCCCCGCCGGGCTACGTGGGCTATGAGGAGGGAGGCCAGCTCACCGAGGCCGTGCGGCGCCGTCCCTACGCGGTGTTGCTCCTCGATGAGGTGGAAAAGGCCCACCCAGAGGTGTTCAATCTGCTGCTCCAGGTGCTGGATGACGGCCGGCTCACCGATTCCCAAGGGCGCACGGTCGACTTTCGCCACACCGTGGTGATCATGACCAGCAATCTGGCCGGACGGGCCATTTTGGAGCGGGCCAAATCGACGGATCCGAGCCTGGAGGCCGACGAGGCCCTGCGGGTGGAGGTGGATCAGGCCCTGGCCCGACAGTTTCGGCCGGAATTTCTCAACCGCATTGATGAGGTGATCCGCTTCCGGCCCCTCGCCCGGGAGGATTTGCGACGGATCGTGCGCCTGCAAATGCGGGAGCTGGCCTCCTTGCTCGCCGAACAGCAACTGCGCCTGGAGGTGGAGGAGGCCGTGGTGAGCGCCCTGGCGGAGCGGGGCTATGAACCGGAGTACGGGGCGCGGCCCCTGCGGCGCCTGATCCGCCGCTGGATCGAGAACCCCCTGGCCACCGAGCTGCTGGAAGACCACTTCGCCGGGGCCTGGGGCGTGCGCCTGTGCCCCGGCCCCGCCGAGGCTCCCGACCAGCTCCGCTTCTTCCCCCTGCGGAACGAGGGGGAGAGCGTCCGTTAGGGTGGACGTTTGCTGATGGGCGGAGACGCCCGGCAAGCGCCGCTCAGCCAGCGATCTCCCTGCCGTGGATCCCACACCCTCTCCCACCTCCACTCCAGAACGCCCGCCCTCCGGCGGGGCGAGTCCCGAGTCTGAAGACAAGGGACAGGAGCCAGGGGCTGGTTTCGCGGCCACCACCATCGCTGAACTCCGCAAGGTGGTGTGGCCGAGTCGCCAGCAACTGTTCAACGAAACCGTGGCGGTGATTGTGATGGTGGCGGCCTCCGCGGCGGCGATCGCCGCCCTCGATCGCTTCTACGGGTGGGGAGCCAAACTGTTGTTTCAACGATGAAGGTGACTGAGTCTTCCCCCCCCAGCCTTGAGGAGGGTTCCTCCCCGGAGGCCCTTGCCCTGGATCCCTCCGCCCTGACGCCGGAAGGGAGCGGGGTGGCCGCCGCCGAGGTGGCCGAAACACCGCAGGTGGCTCGCTGGTATGCCGTGCAGGTGGCCTCGAGCTGCGAAAAGAAGGTGAAAGCCACCCTGGAGCAGCGAGCCGTCACCCTCGGGGTGGACAACAGGATCCTGGAGATCGAGATTCCCCAAACCCCAGGCGTGAAGCTGAAAAAGGATGGCTCCCGCCAGTCGATCGAGGAGAAGGTGTTTCCTGGCTACGTGCTCGTGCGCATGATCCTGGATGAAGACACGATGATGGCCGTGCGCAGCACCCCCAACGTCATCAACTTCGTGGGGCAGGAGGAGCGGCGGGCCACGGGCAAAACCCGAGGGCACATCAAGCCCCGCCCCCTGAGCCGGGCGGAAGTGGAGCGGATCTTCCGCCGGGCGGCGGAAAAGAAAGCCGTGGTGAAAGTGGATCTGAGCGAGGGCGACCAAATCGTCGTCATCGGTGGCCCCTTCAAAGACTTCCAAGGAGAAGTGATCGAGGTGTCCGCCGAGCGCAGCAAGCTCAAGGCCCTGCTCTCGATCTTCGGGAGGGAAACCCCCGTCGAGCTGGAATTTTCCCAGGTCAACAAGCAAAACTGACCGTCCAAGCGTGGCCGTCTCCCTGCGGAGGGCGGCCCGAGGTGGGATCCCCCACCACTCCCCGTTCTCCATGGACTCCGGGGATCCGCAGACCGCCCAGAGACCGTCCCTGCCCAGCCCCCCGCCTAGCCGATGGCCAAAAAAGTCGTAGCTGTGATCAAGCTGGCCCTGGAGGCCGGCAAAGCCAACCCCGCGCCGCCGGTGGGTCCCGCCCTCGGCCAACACGGGGTCAACATCATGGCGTTTTGCAAGGAGTACAACGCCCGCACCCAAGAGAAGGCCGGCTATGTGATTCCGGTGGAAATTTCGGTCTTCGAAGACCGCAGTTTCACCTTCATCACCAAGACCCCCCCCGCCTCGGTGCTGATCCAGAAAGCCGCCGGCATTCCAAAAGGAGCCGCCACCTCAGCCAAAGGAACCGTCGGCGCGATCAGCCGCGCCCAACTTGAGGAGATCGCCAAAACGAAGCTGCCCGACCTCAACTGCTCCAGCGTGGAGTCGGCCATGCGCATCATCGAAGGCACCGCCCGCAACATGGGCGTCGCCGTGAAGGACTGACCTTCCTTTCTCCACCACCTGTCCACCACACCGGGGGAGACCGCCATGGTCGTTCGCACCCCTTTCTCCCATGAGCAAACCTTCCAAACGCTTCACCGCCCTGGCCGCGACCGTTGAGGATCGGGCCTACGCACCCGCCGAGGCCCTGGAGCTGGTGAAAACCAACGCCACGGCCAAGTTCGATGAAACCATCGAAGCCCACGTCCGTCTGGGCATCGATCCCAAATACACCGACCAGCAACTCCGCACCACCGTGGCCCTGCCCCATGGCACCGGACAGACCCTGCGGGTGGCGGTGATCGCCCGCGGCGAAAAAGTGGCGGAAGCCAAGGCCGCCGGGGCTGATCTGGCGGGCGATGAGGAGCTCGTTGATCAGATCGCCGGTGGCGCGATCGACTTCGACCTGCTCATCGCCACCCCCGACATGATGCCGAAGGTGGCCAAGCTGGGGCGGGTCTTGGGTCCCCGAGGTCTGATGCCCAACCCCAAGGCGGGCACGGTCACGACGGATTTGGCGTCAGCCATCAACGAGTTCAAGGCGGGCAAGCTGGAATTCCGGGCCGACCGCGCCGGGATTGTGCACGTGCGCTTTGGCAAGGCCAGCTTCAGCGCCGAGAACCTCCTCGACAACCTCAAAGCCCTCCAGGAAACCATCGACCGCAACAAGCCCAGCGGCGCCAAGGGCCGCTACTGGCGCAGCCTCTACGTCACGTCCACCATGGGCCCGTCTGTGGAGGTGGATTTCTCCGCGCTCCAAGACATCAAGAAAGAGAGCTGACCCCATTTCCCCGGGCTCCTTCCAGGCCGGGAGCCGCGGGGTGATAGCTTGCGAAGCTGGCAATCGCCAGAGGGCACGCGCCCACCGAAGACAGCGGGTGAGCGTCAACCAGCTGAACGTCCCCCGGGGCGCTCTCGAGGTTGAGGCTTGTAAATCCCGCCGAGGATCCAGCGACAAGTTTGATCTCGCGGCGCTCCCACCGGAGCGGCTCGGGTGTTGAACAAGCCGCGGCCTCGTTGCTCCTTCCGAAGTCGCCTTCGCAAGGAGTGTTCCGGGCCGCGTACCCGGCTTGTTCCTCTCGATCCGATCCAAACCCTATGGGCCGCACACTGGAGAACAAGCAACAGATCGTCGAAGAGCTGAAGCGGCTCCTCGGTGAGGCCGAAATGGCGTTGGTCCTGGATTATCAGGGCCTCACCATTCGCGAGCTGACGGATCTACGGACCCGTCTGGCCGCGAGCAACGGCGTGTGCAAGGTGACCAAAAACACCTTGATGCGTCGTGCCATTGATGGTGCTGACGCCTGGACGAACCTCGAATCCCTCCTTGATGGCCCCAACGCCTTCATCCTGGTCAAGGGTGACATTGGCGGTGCGGTGAAAGCCGTGCAGTCCTTCCAAAAGGACAGCAAGAAGTCGCAAACCAAAGGCGGCCTGTTTGAAGGCAAGCTGCTCTCGGAAGCCGACATCAAGGCCATCGGAGATCTGCCCTCCAAAGAGGTGCTGATGGCGCGGATCGCGGGCGCGATCAACGCCGTGGCCACCCAGGTGGCCGTTGGGATCAATGAGGTTCCCTCAGGCCTGGCCAGGGCGCTGAACCAACACGCCGAAGGCGAGGGCACCGCCTCCTAAGGCCTGCCCGAACCCCATGAGGCGAGCCGCCTCCCCCCATTCCCCCCGATCTGTTGCTCCATCCCAACCATGACCGCCGCTACTGACCAAATCCTCGAACAACTGAAGACCCTGTCGCTGCTCGAAGCCTCCGAGCTGGTGAAGCAGATTGAAGAAGCCTTCGGTGTCTCCGCCGCCGCCTCCGCCGGGGTGGTGATGGCGGCTCCCGCCGCCGCCCCCGCTGAGGCGGTGGAAGAGCAAACCGAATTCGACGTGATCCTGGAGAGCTTCGACGCCGCCGCCAAGATCAAGGTGCTCAAAGCCGTGCGCGAAGCCACCGGCCTCGGCCTGGGCGAAGCCAAGGCCCTGGTGGAGGCGGCTCCGAAGGCCGTCAAGGAAGGCATCAAAAAAGAAGATGCCGAGGCTCTCAAGAAAACCATCGAAGAGGCCGGCGGCAAAGTCGCCATCAAGTGAGCGGCCTTTCTGGCCCATCCGATCTCACTGTGCGGTAACGGCCCCCACGGGGCCGTTTTTTTGTGTTTCCCCGGGCCCATTCCCCCTGAACTGGGCTGGAAAAGGATGGGCAAAAAAAACCCCGCCAAAGGCGGGGCAGGGGTTTTGAACGTTGGCCGGGAGTCTGTCCTCGTTTCGACCCTGGCGTGGCGTTCAGCACTCCTCACACAATTGAATCTTAACGAGAAGCAGACGATTGGCACAGGGACACAGGCCACCCGTGCAACTGCCTACTGACCTTCCTCGAAAGGAATCACCTGGAGAGCCACCACACCTGAGGCGGGATTCTCCACGACGGGGTCGCTGGCGACCCGTTCATCGGTGGGGGCGGTGGACGGCGAGGAACGAACCCGTTGCCGTGAGGCAACCCGGCTCAACCCCCGTGCCGGGCTCGCCGAATCCACTCGCCCAGAGAGCTCCGAACCCCGGGAGGTGGCCGCCCCTGTCCCCCGTCCGACAGCCAGGGGCGGAGGCGGCTGGATCACGGCGGGCAACCCATCGCCCCCCGGTGCCTCGGTGGCGGGTCCGCGGCCCCGAGCCAGGGCAGCCAGGGTGTCGACCGACTGGGGGTTCGAGAAATACACGTGGTTGAGGGCCCGCGACCCGAACATCCGCCGACGCAGCTCCCATCCCGGTTCGAGCTGGAGGGAAACAAAGAGGTCTTTGTCGCGACGGGGAACGGCGCCCCGGCCCACCAACAACTCTTGGGTGAGGGTCGGGGAAGAGGCGAAGAGCCGCAGCTCCTTTCCTTGTTGCTCCAGGCGCAGGCGGAAGGCGTGGTTGAGATCCGTCTCCCCGAGACGCAGGGAGTAGCCATTGCTGTCGATGAACCGCCCGCAAACGCCCGTGAAGTCAAAGCGGTTCAGGGTGGGATCCACGAGACCATCGGGCCGAGGGGTCCAGCAGAACGGGCGGGCGCGCAACTGCTCCAGCACCACCAGCGACCAGTCGTCCAGACCAACGGGTCGGGCCAGCACGGCAAAGCTGGAGGACTCGACCGGCGCGCTATTGAACAGGCCATTGGCCCAGGTCTGGGGCAACAAGCCAGGCGCCGGTGAGAGGGAGGCCACCAGAGCGAAGGTGGCAACGGCCAAGTAGGGTCGCTTCATGGTGGAGAGGCGGGAGCTCCTCGGGGGCGGACCCCCGAAGGCGAGAAAGGGGGCTTATTAAAGCCTCTCCACACGATCGGGCAACACCCGCAAGCCACACCAAGCCGTGGAGGAGCCATGGGGGGCCAGGCCAACGCCGAGGTTCAGGAGTTGATGGGTCAGGAATTGAAGGGTCAAGACGGGGGGCCAAAGGTGGTGGGGGCGGCCTGTGATGGGGCCTGCAGTGGCAATCCAGGCCCCGGGGGCTGGGGAGCCCTGCTGCGGTTTGAGGACGGTTCGGTGCGGGAACTCGGGGGATTCGCCGCCGCCACCACCAACAACCGCATGGAACTCACGGCGGCCCTGGAGGTGATGCGGGCCTTGCGCTCCCTGCCCCGCCTCCCAAGCCTGGTGATCCTCACCGACAGCCGCTATCTGGTGGACGGCCTGGGGAAGTGGTTGGCGGGCTGGAAGCGGAAAGGCTGGCGCACGGCCTCCGGCGGCCCCGTGCTCAACAGGGATCTATGGGAGGCGTTGGATGGGGCGCGGCTGGAGGGGGTGGAGCTGCGGCACGTGCGGGGCCACAGCGGTCACCCGGAGAATGATCGCTGTGATGCCATCGCGGTGGCGTTTTCCCGAGGGGAGGTTCCGCGGCTTGCCAGTGGCGCCACCAGCGCCGGCATGAGCCAGGAGCCCCCCGAAGCCCCCGCCGCGGGGGAGGATCCGGCCCCTCCGGCCCTGCAACGGTTGCTGAGCCGGCTGGAGCTGGCTGATCGCCTGGCGGTTGGGGGCTATGCCCTCACCGCCGTGGAGTTGGCCCCCCTGGTGGAGCGCCCCCTGGCCCAGCTGGAACGGCTGCGACAGCCCTGGCGCTGGCGGGATTGGCTGGTGGAGCCCATCGAGGAGGGCCGCTGGCGACTGCGGCGCTCCGATGGAGGATGGGCGGAGGAGGCGTGAGGCGGGAGAGGATGGGCGCGGGAGAACCCAAGGCCACCGGAGCGATCTACCAGCGCCTGCTGGGGCCCCTGCTCCGACAGGATGAGGGTCTGGACGCGGAGCTGCTGAGCGGGATCACGCTCTCCACGCTGGAACAGGTGGCCCAGCGTCGCCACTGGCCCGGGGTGCGGCAGGTGCTGGCGGCCATGGAGGCGGAGCTGCGGCACCGCGACCCGCGCCTGGAGCAAACACTCTTTGGTTGCCGCTTCGCCAATCCCCTTGGTTTGGCGGCCGGCTTCGACAAAGACGGTGTGGCCGCCGCGATCTGGCATGCCTTCGGCTTTGGCTTCGCGGAGCTGGGCACCGTCACCTCCCAAGGCCAGCCAGGCAACCCCCGGCCCCGGCTGTTTCGACTGGCCGCGGAGAAAGCCGCCTTGAACCGAATGGGATTCAACAACCAGGGCGCCGAGGCGATGCGACGCACGTTGGAGCGGCAACAGATGCCAGGGCCGGGGCAACGGCCCGCGGTCTTGGGGCTCAACCTGGGGAAATGCCGCCACACGCCTTTGGATCGGGCGGCGGAGGATTACGCCACGAGCCTGGCCCAGTTGGGGTCCCTGGCGGATTACGCCGTGGTGAACGTGAGTTCCCCCAACACCCCGGGCTTACGGGATCTCCAAGAGGAAGGTCAGCTGCGGCGCTTGGTGGAGCGCCTGCGGCGTCTATCGGCCTGCCCGCCCCTGCTGGTGAAGATCGCTCCAGATCTGGAGGACGACGCGATCGACGCGATCGCCAGACTCGCCTACGAGGAGGGTCTGGCGGGGGTGATCGCCGTGAACACCAGCCGCGACAGGCTGGGGTTGGACGGACGGGTGCTGGCCCAGAGCGGCCGCCCCCTGGCGGAAGAGGAGGGAGGGTTGAGCGGTCGACCGCTTCGCGAGAGGGCGCTGGCCGTGTTGCGCCGGCTGCGGGCCACGGCGGGACCGGCCCTGCCGCTGATCGGGGTGGGGGGCATCGACTCGGCGGAGGCGGCCTGGGAGCGCATCGCGGCTGGAGCCTCCCTGGTGCAGGTGTACACGGGGTGGATTTATGAGGGGCCGCTCTTGGTGCCCAGGATTCTGGAGGGCCTCAGCCTCCAGCTGGATCGTCAAGGTTTGGCAACACTCAGCGAAGCGGTCGGTTGCGGGCAGCCCTGGCGCTGATCATCCGATACCTTGCGGCGGAGAGTCGCTTCTCAGTTGGAAGTCTCCGAGCTGATCGATGATCTGCGTGAGCGTCTACGCCCGTTCAGAGCTCGCATGTTTCCGCGGCAGCTGCTGCTGGAACTGACTGACACCCGGGTGGTGGGCCAGCCCCTCATCAATGGCCGGCCCCAACCCGTGTGCATCGACGTCACCCTGCCGTCCCTCACCCTCAGGGATGGATTGCCGATTGAGATTGAACCCCTGGCGGATCTGGTCGGCGACCTGCTGGTGCGCGACGGCCTGATCGATGCCTATGTGATGGCCGCCCTGCCCGATGTGGCGGTGGACTGGAGGGTGATCAACTGGGCCGACAAGCGCGGCCCTGAGGATGGGGAGGCGGAGCTGCGGCGGCTCGAACCTGATCTGGGGTTGGCCTACCCGCTCAGCGAGGCCGCCTTGGATGTGCGGCCCTTGCCCGGCGCCCCGGGGCAAGCCCTGTTGGCCGTCACCACCAAGGAGGTGGTGAACGGATGGATTGAGGTGTTTCACCAGGCGGGCACCAATCTGGATCGCCTGGCTTGTCCCCAATCCTGCCGGCTCGCGGCCCTGGGGGGGGAGTTGCTGTCGATTCCGCCGCACACCCTGGTGGTGGCGGTCTCGGTGAACGAGGAGGGGGGCCACCTTCAGGCCATCCGCGATGGCGTGCCCCTCTTCGCTTGGCCCTTGCCCGCCTCGGACACCGCCCAGGTGTCCGAGGCGCGACGCTGCCTGGACTTCCTGCAAGAGGAGTTCCCCGGGGAGCGACCTCCGCGCCTGTTGCTGGAGGGGCCCCTGGAGCGTCAGACCCTTCTGGAGACAACCCTGGACCTGCCATCCCAACGCATCGACTGCGCTCCCTACGGATCGTTGGTCCTGCGAGGCCTCGCCATTCCAGATCCCATCCAATGAAGAACCTCTCGCTGCCCAAGCTTCCGAATCTTTCGAGGATCTGGATCCGTCGCCGGGGCGATCCCCCCTTGGAGTCGTCCCCCATGCCGCCCCTGGCCCCCGCTCCATTGGGGGGAACAGGCCACGACAACGGGGATTGGATGCCTCCACTGGATCTGCTGCGGGGGCGGAGACGAGAGCTGAACCTGCCCCCGATGTCCGGCCTGCTCACCCTGCGGCCCGGTCTGATCCGCCGCGGGCTGATTGGTGGGGGGGGGATCCTCGCCGCCACCCTGGTGTTTTGCACCCTGCTGACCCTCTGGCATCAGCTGTTGAAGGCGAGGCTGGCGGAGCTGGGGCGGTATGAGGGAGATGTGGAGCAGCTCACCAAAACCCTGGCGGGGCATCAGGCCGCCCTCAAACAGATGCGGGACAGCAACGATGAACTGGTGAAGCGGCTCATTGACGTGCGCAGCAGCTCCGCGCTGTTGGCGGATTTGCGGCGGCGGGTGCCTGAGGGCGTGCAGCTCACCTCCGTGGAGATGGTGAGCCCCACCCAAATGAAGGTGCAGGGTCGGGCCCGCGATCCCGTGGGCTTTGGCCGGGTGAACGCGATGGAGCTGGTGTTGCGGCGCTCCCCCTTGTTTCAAGCCACCGGGGTGAGCCTGGGGAAAGTGGAGCGGGTGCCCGAGAGCACCTATGAGATCAGGGTGCCGACACCGGGCAAACCAGGCGGCGTTCCTCTCAAGATGGAGGTGCCCAGCGCCGTGAACTTCGAGATGACAGCCACGTTGGCGCCCCTGGCCGCCAACCAGCTCCTGGGTGTCATGGAGGACTTGGACGCCGATGGCATGGCGCGCCGCCTTCGCCTGCTCCAGAAGGAGGGGTTGCTCAAATGACCAACCTGCAGCAGTCGCGGGAGGCACGGGACGCCGGCTTCTCGCCAGAGACGCTGAAATCGTTGTGGTTGTGGGGGCCCATCGGCGTTGGGGGAGTGCTGGCGGCGGTGCTGCTGCTCGCCCTGGCCCTGCCCCAGTGGCTCGCCATCAGCCGGGATCAAAAGCGCTTGGACGAACTTGAGCGGCAGCGCGCGGAGATCGAACTGCTGAAGCTGCAAACCCTGAAGGTGCTGCGGCAACGCCAAGACGCCCAGCGCCAGCAGCGCCAGTTGATCCAGCTGGTGACTGGGAAGGGGGATGGGTCGACCTATTTGGCCACCTTGGATCTGGAGGCCCGCCAGAGCGACGTGAGGCTGCAGCTGTTCGAACCCACTCCCCCCCCGGAGGAAGGCACCCCCGGGGCGAAGGGCAACGCCAACAGACCCAATCGGGCCCAGGGCGCTCCGCCGGGGGCCCCGGGGGCCACCCCGCCCGCGAATGACGGGAAGGGTGAGACCCCGCCGACGGATCCCCTGCGACAGGCGGGGCTGGAAAGCCGTCCCGTGCTGCTCTCCGCGAGGGGCAGCTACCCGAAAATCCTCGACTTTTTACGGCGAATGGAGTTGCTGGATCTGCTGGCGGAGCACAAAGTGCTCACCCTCTCCCTGCCAGGCGTGGAACCCGGCCAAGCGCCCCAGCCGACGAATGAGCCGCCCCCCCCGGTGCAGGAGGTGGAGGTGAAAGTGGCTCTCACCCTCTACAGCAAGAACAAAGGGGAGGAAACGGAAGAAAAACCAGTGGCGGCCAAGAGGTGAGTGAAGGCCGGCTTGCCGACCGCCCGCTTGGACAGGGGTGGTTCTCCCCGGAGAGGGGTGGTTCAATGACCCGATCCAAGCTGGAGCACGGGTGGCGAAGGGAGGGGGGTCAATGATCAAGCGAGGACGTCCTCAAGCGGCCACCCGGCGGGGCGCGGCCCTGGCGGCCCTGATGCCCATGGCCGTGCCCCTGATCGGCGCACTGACCCAAACCGATCGGGGAGTGCGGGCCCAGGAAGCCTTTCCGCCGAAGGTGCCTGACTTTCCCAACCAGCCGGGCCCGGTGAAGGTGCAAGATCCAGCGTGGATGGAGCTGAGGGTGCGACGGCTGAGAGACTCGGTGGAAGTGGTGATCGAGAACACCGGGGCGGGCCCCCAGCTGGAACAAAGCACGGATGGCTCCACCTGGCTGGGCCGCCTCTACACCTCCAAACCCTCGGCGTTGCGACGGGGAGCCCAACGTCTTGGCTTGCCGGAGGCGGGACTGCGGAGCATCAGCATTGAGGGGGGGGGCACGATCTACAACCTGCGGGTGACCCCTGTGGACGGGGCTCCTTTGGCGCGACCGCTGGTGAGCGCCGATGGCCGCGATGTGGTGTTGAGCTTCCCAACCCCCGTGCAGCCGTCGCTGCAAACAATGCGACCCAACAACCTGGTGCCCGGCACGGTGACGACGCCCAACGTCGCCCCGCCCCTGAGGCAACGGGCCTCGGCCCCCCCCGTGGGCGACATGGCGGTGGGCACCATGCTGTTGCGGGATCCCAACTTTCTCAATGTGAGCGGTCCGAGGGTGACGCTCACCTTCCGGGGGGTGCCGGCCTCGAACGCCCTGCAGGCGCTGGCACGGTTGGGCAGATACGGGTTTGTGTACAACGTTGGCTCCACCACGACGTCGCAAACTTCAGCCACCGGCCCCTCCGTGTTTCAAGGGACCACGAAGGAAGGGAAAAACGCCAATCCACCGGTCACCGCCTCTTTTGTGAATGAGGACTTCCGCTCCGCCCTCAACATGGTGCTCTCCAGCACGGGTCTCCAGGCCAAGCTGGTGGGGAACACCATCATCGCCGGGCCGGACGCCTTGAGCGCCAGCACGGGCAGCCTGGCTTCCAAGGTGTACCGCCTCAATCAGGCCTCAGCCCGCAGCGCGGCGGAATACCTCGCCAGCCTGGGCGCGCTCATTCGCATTCCCCGCACCTTCTCCACCACGGAATCCTCGGGAACGGCCACCAATGTGGGCGGCGGCAGCGCTAGTGGCGGACAGACCTCAAGCAACACCTTTTCCTCCAGCAGCGTGGGCACGGCCATCGAATCCTATGGGGGCCAGCCCGGGCCCCTGCAGGGATTATCGGGCACCATCGATCGGCGGCTGGGCACGATCACCCTTGTGGGCCAACCCACCTTGGTGAGTGTGGCGGAGCAATACCTCAAGCAAATCGACCTGAGACAACGCCAAGTGGCGCTATCCATTCGCATTCTGGATGTCACGCTGGATAACGACACCGCGATCGACAACAGCTTTGCCTTCCGCTATGGCAACAACTTTGTTGTCAATCAACAGGGACAACTTGTCGCCAATTTTGGCGCCCTGAAACCCCCTGGCTCTCAGGTGGGTGGTGGACCTGGACTGTACGACGGAAGCCCAGGAACATCGCCGCTTGTGGGGGCCGGAGCCTTCCAGCTGCCTGGCGCATCGGGAAACGGAAGTAGTTTTATCAATGCCCCACCGCTTGCGCCAGCCCCAAGAACAAACACGCCTTTTTTCGATTCCAATTATCCCTTCAGACCAGGATTTGGCCCGTACAACAACCCCGGCCAACCCGCTGTTTTTGAAATAGATCAGGATGGCAACCGCAAATTTGCCCTCCCCACGGCTTTTCAATATCCACGCAACCAATTCTTTGACTTCGTGCAAGCACGGATTGAATCCGGCTCCACCAAAGTTTTGGCCAGTCCCACGCTTATTCTCTCGGAAAACAGCGGAGAAATCACCAATCAAGATACCGCGACAACTGGCACGGTGGACGACACCAACGTCTTGGGATCCATCAGCACCAACAATCTGATTCCATCGATCGGCCGTTCCAAGGCCAACGAATCAGCGGTGATTGTTGGCGAAAGAATCATCACGGGGTACACCGTGGCGGCGGGTCAAAACGGAGCGGTGAATGCCTGCACGCCCCAATTTGGAATCGCGGGCCTCACATTTGGCGCACGCATCGCGAAAATCGATGACAATGGCTTTGTCACTTTTTCCCTCTCTCCCACCATTTCAGCAAGATCCGGTCAGGAATCCATTGAGGGATGCGGCGTTGTTTCTCTGCTGACGGTGCGCAGTTTGGATACGGGAAGCGCGCGGGTGCGCGATGGGCAAACCCTGATTCTCACCGGTGTGCTCTCCGATCGTGATTTGCAATTGGTCACGAAATGGCCCGTGTTAGGGGATTTGCCCCTGGTGGGCCAGTTTTTCCGCAACACGGCCGGCACCCGCGAAAAACGTGAACTTGTTGTGATGGTCACCCCCCGCATCATCAACGACAACGAGGGAGGCACCTTCGGCTACGGCTTTGAACCCTCCAGCCGGGACACGCGGCAATTCATGAATTTCTCCCCCTCTTCCACCATGCCCAACTACTACCCACAGCGCTGACGCGGCCTCACGGTCCGAGGGGCACCAGGGCCTTGATGGCTAGGGGCGCCAGGTATTGGGCCAGGCCCACCGCGCCGCTGAGGAGAGCGCCGCCAAGACCGTTCCCGCCGGGCTTTTTCTCGGGCGTGGCCCCCACCTTGATGGCGGTTTGCTGGATGCGCTTGGCTTCCTCTAGATCCCCCTGACGCTCATAGAGCGCGGCGGCGTAGAGGAGATCCTGCCGCGCCTCGTCCCGCTTGCCCTGTTCCGCCCGGCTCACCCCCCGGGCCACCCAGGTGAGGGCCGACTCCGGGCTTTGGCGCAGGGCCTCGCCAAAGAGCCGTTCCGCCTCCGGCTGCCGTCCGCCGAGGGCCGCCGCCACGCCCGCGTTGTGGAGGGCCGCGTAGCTCAAGGCCGTGTGCTCCACCCCCTCAGCCCCCTGCCAGTGGCTGCGCTCCAGCGCGCCCGGATCGAGCAGGGCGCCACTGAGATCGCTTTGGCGCAAATCCGTGCCGATCAGTTGGGCGCCGCGCAAATCGGCGCCCCGCAACGAGGCCCCCAGCAAACTCGTGAACCGCAGGTCGGCCCCCCGCAACACCGCCCCGTCCAGCCGGGCCTGGCTGAGATTCGCCCGCGACAGGTTGGCCCCGGTGAGTTGGGCGTCGCGCAGATCCGCCCACACCAAATCCGCGTCTTGCAGTGCGCATCCAGGGCACTGGCGCCGCTCCAGCAAGCGCATCACCTCCCCTTCCCCGGCCCGGGCCCCCATCCCCGCCAGAAGAATCCCCATTGCGACTGCTCCCGCGGCCAACCGGGCGAGGGGCCGAACGCGCCTTTCTCCTCGCGACGCGAAGACGAACCCACAGTGATGGCTGCCGCTGGCCATGGCCTCTCTCTCGGAAGCCTGTCTTACTGTCCGCGGCCCGGTGGCGCCTGGCCCGGGGGACTCTCCCAGATCCGGCCGGGGCTAGGGTTTGGGCCGGACGCGACCCAACAATGGCGATCGCCATGGTGCTGGCCACGGAAGCCGGCTGCGCCCTCGCGATCGGTCGCTACCCCCGTTTCGCCTACAACGCCCAAGGGGGAGGGGGCCTGGCCCAGGGGGGTGACCCAGGGGCGGAGGGTTGGCGAAGCCTGGTATTTGATCCCGCCACCCTGGTGATTCCAGCCCTCAGCTCCCGCACCACCCGTTTTCTGGGGGTGCCTCTGCCACCGGGGCTACAGATCGCCATTTTGCCCCAAAGCCTGGAAGGCCTCTGGCATCCCGAGAGCGGCCGGGTGCGGTTGGACTTCCTGGCCCGGTTTCGCCCCCTGGTGGCGGGGCGGGCCATGGCTCCGGATCTCCTGGTCTCCACCCAACTCGCCACCGAGGCGGTGAGTGGTCGGCGCCATCAGGCCCGGGGCACCCCGCTGGATGGACGGGGTGTGGGGGTGCTCGTGGGGATCGCCACCGTGGCACCCACCGGGGAGGGGTGGGTGGATGGGTTTCTCGGCCTGCCGGATGAGGCGCTGGCCGTGCTCCGGTGCCGACTCAGCCCCCAACCGGCCGAGGGCTAAGGACGCCGGGATGATCCTCAGGTGAGTTGGCGCCAACGGCGCAGGAGCCGCAGCCGGCAGCGGCGCAGCTCCCCAGCCCCCTCAGACCCACCCCCCGGGCCAAAGCGATGGGCCTCGTAGCGGGTGACAAAGGCGTCCAGCTCAGGCTCCAGCTGGGGCCAGCGCCGCCGAAGGCGGTCCGCCAGCTGGGGCAGGGTTTCCCCGGGCCGGGGCACCCAGCCCTCGCGGGCGAAGGCCAACAGGAAGCGGTCGAGTTCGCGCCGGTGGGGATCCCCGTCGCCACGACGCCGCAACCACCCCTGCAGGGTCAAGCCGGCCACCAAGGCCACCAGGACGGCCAGGAGCACCAGCAGGCCGAGGGCGCCGCGGCGGTCGCCCAGGAGCCTGGCCAGCAGGGCCTCCTGGCCGCGGGCGTCGAAGCCCAGCCACCAGCGGGTCCAGGCCAAATCCAGGCCCCACCACTGGCGCACCACCCAGCGGAGCGGATCATCCCGGGCCGGGCCCGCCACCGGGGCCGTCAACGGGGCGGCGTCGCCCACCCAACGGCTGGGATCCACTTCCACCCAGCCCAACCCCTCAATCCACACCTCGCTCCAGGCATGGGCGTCGCTCTGGCGCAGATCCAGATAGCCCGGCCCACTGACCGGTTGGACCCAGGTGCCGCCCTGGTAGCCACTCACCACCCGGGCCGGCAGCCCCGCGGCGCGCAGGAGGGCGCTGGTGGCACTGGCGAAATGGCCGCAAAAGCCCTGGCGCCGCTCAAAGAGAAACACGTCCATCGGCGCGGCGTCCGGCAGGCGGCCCGGCTGGCGGGTGTAGAGAAAACCCTGGCCGCGCATCCATCGCTCCACCCTCGCCAGCCGTTCGATGGGCGGCCCGGTGGCCCAGCCGCGACCGAGAGCTTCCAGGCGCGGATTGGATCCGTAAGGAAGCTCCAGCAGATCCAAGCCAGGCCGCTCCAACCGCCATGGGGGCTCCGACGCCTCGGCGGTGATGCCATAGGCGCGCCGCTGGCCCGGGGTGCCCCGATGCACCAGCTCCCCTCGGCCGGTGGCCCGGAGCTGGCGGCTGCTCGGGGCACCGGCGCCGTTCCAGGGCACCTGCTCCAGGGGGCTCGGCTCGCTGAGCCACACCTGTCGCAAGGGGCCGCTGCCCTCCCGGGCGTCCAGCCAGGCCCGCCGTTCCCGCTGGGGATCCTCAGGCCGCATGGTCCAGCGGGCCCCGTCAAAGGCCTCATGCACCAGCACCCGCCAATGGCGGGCTTCCGGCGGAGGGGGGGCCCCCGTGGCGAACGACACCCGGGCGGCGGGAGCGCCGCTTTCCGCCAGGGAAGCGATGGCCCCTGGCTCCAAGGTGTCGCTGAGACCCGTCACCGCGGCCGCTCCCCACCCCCCGGACACCAGGCCGAGGGGGGGCAGGCGCGGCACCAGGAGAAACAACACCAGCGCCACGGGCAGGGAGGCCACCAACACGCCGACGCTGCGGCGGAGCAACACGCCCCAAAGGGCCGCCGATCCCACCTCCAGAGCCAGCAACCCCGCCAGGGACACCACCACCACCGCCGCCTGCAGCAGGCTGGCCGCCAGATCGGGCCGCAAGGCCCCCTGCAGCCCGGCGCTGAGCAATTGCAGCAGGCACACCAAGCGTTTTTCCGGGACTTGCCGGGCCTCGAGCTGCTTGAGGCCGGTGAGAAGGGTGAGCAGGATGGCCAAGCCGCTCAAGAGATCCACCGGCCGCAGGGCCAGAAGCCCGGCCATCAGCAGCCCGAAGGCGAACCACTGCAACACCCCGGCGGCGTTCAAGCGGGTCATGGCGCTTCGGCCAGCAGCCTCAGGCACCGGTCGCGGTGGGCCAGTCCCTCCCCGGGCCCCACCACGGCCCCCTGCCACACCAGGCCATAGGCGGTGCCTTGACGATGGAGCCTGCAGAGGCGATCACTCAGGTGCTCCAGCGACCGCTCCAGGGGCAGGGAGGGCTCCGGCGCCAGCAGCAGCGCCTTCGGAGCGCTGGAGACGAAGCGCTTCACCAGCTGGCCCCGGCCTTGGGCCACGAGCTTCCAGGCCAGGCGGCTGGGGTTGTCCTGGGGCCGCCTCGGGCGCAGGTCGTGCCAGCTGTCGCCCCCGGCCTCCAGGTGGCGGGCGCCGCTGGCCTCCTCTCCCAGCGGCACGGGGCCCACCAGCTCCCGCACCGGGCCAGGCCTGCGGGCTGGGGCGATGAGCTGGGGCACGGGCGGGTGCCAGACGGTCCAGCAGATGAAGAGCCCCAGGGGAGCGGTGCTCCAAAGGCGCAAGGCCCCGGGGCGGCGAAGGCCGCGGCCCTCGGGTCGCCAGGGAAGCGCGAGCTGGTGCTCACCAGGCCGGAGGGGGGGCACCTCCAGGGGGTCGTCGGCGCTGTTGATCCATTGCAGGCGGAGCCCCTCGCAGAGCGCCACGGAGCGCAGGAGCAAGGGATAGGGAACGGGCTCCTGGGCAAAGCCCCAGGCGGGAGTGCCGCAGGCCAATTCCAGTCCCTGCAGGTTGAAGTGGGTGAGGTGCAGGGCCAGAAGCCAGAGGCCCAGCATCAAGAAGGCCAGGAGGAGGGGGCCATTGGCCTGGGTCTGCATGCCCACCACAAGGAGCAAGGCCAGCCCTCCCAGCCAGAGCCAGCCCAACCCCGTTGGAAGGATGTAGAGCGTCCTCAGCCCCAGGCGCAACCGGGGCTCACGGCGGGGGGGCAAGCGGGGATCGAGGCGCTTCAGGAGATCCATCGCCATAACGACCCCATCCTCAGCGAAGGCCCTCCACGGAGGCCAGCAGCTCCGCGCTGAGGAGCCGCTGGCCGCCCTGGGCCTGGCCCCCGTCCATCCGGTGCTCCGCCACCGCGGGCAACACGGCCCGCACATCTTCTGGCGTCACGAAGGCGCGCCCCTCCAGCAGGGCCCAGGCGCGAGCCGCCCCCAGCAGGGCCAAGCCCCCCCGGGGCGAGAGGGGCAGTCCACCCTGGCCCTGTTGTCGGCTGCTGGCGAGCAGGTCGAGCACGTAATCCAGAAGCGAGGCGCCGCAGTGCTGGCGCTGCACAGCCTCCTGCAACTGGAGCAAATCCTGGGGGGAGAGGGCTTCGGTGATGGCTTCCGGGCGCAGGGCCTGGCCCTCGAGCAGGGCCTGTTCGGCGGCGCGGGAAGGGAAACCGAGGCTGAGGCGCATCAAAAAACGATCCAGCTGGGATTCGGGCAGGGGGTTGGTGCCCCCCTGATCCAGGCCGTTCTGGGTGGCGATCACCAGGAAGGGCCGCGGGAGGGGGTGGCTCACCCCGTCGACGCTCACCCGGCCCGCCGCCATGGCCTCCAGCAGGGCGCTCTGGGTGCGGGGCGAGGCCCGATTGATCTCATCCGCCAACAGCACCTGGCAGAAGAGGGGCCCGGGCTGAAAACGGAAGCGGCTGGTGGCGGTTTCCCAGACGTTGACACCGGTGAGATCGGCCGGGAGGAGATCACTGGTGAAGCTCACTCGCCGAAACTCCAGGCTGAAACTGCGGGCCAGGGCCTCCGCCAGGGTGGTTTTGCCCGTGCCAGGCAGGTCTTCGATGAGCAGGTGCCCCCGGGCCAACAGGCAAGCCAGAGCTAGTTTGACCTCATGATGTTTGCCCAGCAGCACACGGCTGATGGAGGCGATGACGGGCTCCAGGGAAGGGACGCTCAAAGAGGGACCTGACAGTGGGAGTGATCCGTGGGCCATGCTGGAGCCTGGGGAATTGGGTAGGCAACCAAATAAATGGTTAGTGGATTTTCTGAAACGTTGTTGATGGGTCCAGCGCCCCATGGCGGCAACCGGACGGCGATCGCCCGCCGCCTCGGCCGCCGTCCTTCCCAGATCCTCGATCTCAGCGCCTCCCTGGCGCCCTTCGGCCCGCCCGCCCCCTTGAGGGCCCTGTTGCTGGAGGCCCTGCTGGGGGGGCCCAACTCCGCCCTGCGCGACTATCCCGATCGGGAGTTCACGGCGCTGCGGCGGGCCATGGGCCGCCTCCATGGCCTGGATCCAGACCGGGTGCTGCCGGGCAACGGCGCCGCGGAACTGTTCACCTGGGCGGCCCGCGACGCCGCCGCTCTCGGCACCAGCCTGCTGCCGGCCCCGGGCTTTGCCGACTACGGCCGGGCCCTGGGCTGTTGGGGAGGCCGCTGGGAGGCCTGGCCCCTTCCCTTGCGCTGGGGGAAAGCGTTTCCCCAGCCCTTCCCCCTGGAGGCGGGTCCCGCCGCCGTGCTCTGGATCACGAATCCCCACAACCCCACGGGCCAGCTCTGGAGCCGCGCGTCCCTCGAACCGCTGCTGGAGCGCCGGGGGCTGCTGATCGTGGATGAGGCCTTCCTTCCCCTCTGCCCGGAGGGCGAGGGGGAGTCGCTGGCCCCCTTGGTGGAGCGCCATCCCAATTTGGTGGTGATCCGCAGCCTCACCAAGCTGTACGGGCTGGCGGGGCTGCGGCTGGCCTACGCCCTGGGGGCGCCCGAGCGGTTGAGGCGGTGGGCCCGCTGGCGAGATCCCTGGCCCCTCAACGGCCTGGCGGTGGCGGCCGGGGAGGCCCTGCTGGCCGATGGGGCCGCCCACGGGCGCTGGTGCCAGCGGGTGCGGAACTGGGTGCGGCGGGAAGGCGCGGCGCTGGAGGCGGACCTGGCGAGCGTGCCCGGCCTGGAGCCGCGCCCCTCCGCCGCGAACTTTTTGCTGGTGCGGGGCCAGGCCTCCCTGGAGCCGCCGCGGCTGGCCCTGGAAAGCCGCCACGGCATCTTAGTGCGCGACTGCCGATCGTTCTCGGGGCTGGACGACACCTGGCTGAGGGTGGCCCTGCCGGATCGCTGGGGGCACCGGAGGCTGTTGAGGGCCCTGCGGGAAGAGATGGGAGGTCAGCGGGCGTAGGCGCGGGTGTTGGGATGCACCCGGGGATGGGCGCGCAACTCCTCCGGGCTGAGCCAGCGCGGCTCCTGATGCTCACCATCGGGACGCGGGGGCGGAGGGGTGGCGAGCCGCCGCCGGTAGGCCAACACCACGTAATGGGTGGCGATGCCGTCCACACCGGCGAAGTTGGTGGCGTAGTGGTGCTCGTCCACCCCATCCAGGTGGCAGTCGTCGAGGGCCAGGGGCAAGGCCAGCTCGGCGTGGGCGATGCGCACCAAGACCTCCGCCAGCGCCTCCCCCTTGCGCACCCGGCCACCGGGCACAAACCACCAGCCTTGGGCGGGCTCGTTGCGGCGCAGGCCCACCAGCAGGCGGCCGGCGGGGTCCTCCAGCAGGAGATCGATGGCCACCAGCGGCGCGTCGCGCACCACCGCCAAAAACGCTTCAGGGCTGAGCATCACGCCGGGGGAGGGAAGCGGTGCCAAGCCTGCCGCAAGGCGCCTGGCCAAGGCAGTCACTAGGCTCAAGCCCACGCGATTCGATGCCATGCCCCTGCCCGCTGGACCCTCCTCCTGGGCGCCTTGGCAGTTGGTCCAATGGATCCGCTCCCCCCATGCCTTCATGGAGGCCTGCGCGGCGGAGTTCGGGGATGTGTTCACCCTGCGCATCGGCTACGGCCTGAGCCCCCTGGTGTTTTGCTCCGATCCCGAGGGGCTGAGGATGCTGCTGGGCAACGACGAGGGCCCCTCGATCACCGCGCCGGGAGAGCTCAACAGCCTCTTTGAGCCCCTGCTGGGCCCCCAGTCGGTGCTGGGCCTGAGCGGGGAGCCCCACCGGCGCATGCGTCAGCTGTTGATGCCCCCCTTCCACGGGGAGCGGATGCGCTCCTATGGCGAGGTGATCCAGGCGATCTGCCGGGAGGAAGCCGACGGCTGGACGGCTGAGACGCCGATTGACGCGCGCTCGTCGATGCAGCGCATCACGATGCGAACGATTCTGCGAACGGTGTTTGGCCTGCGGGAGGGCCCGCGCCTGGGCCAGCTGGAGGCGCTCCTGGTGGAGATGCTGGACGGGTTCAACCAGCCCTGGATGACGCTGCCGCTCTACTTCGAGGTGTTGCGGAGCGACCTGGGCCCCGCCAGCCCCTGGGGACGCTTTCTGCGCCAGCGGGCGGCCATTGATGCCCTGTTGTTCGAGGAGATCGCCGAGCGGCGCGCCCAGGCCGATGGGAGCCGCGACGACATCCTGAGCCTGCTGCTCGACGCCCGGGACGTGGAGGGCCACCCCCTCACGGACGGGGAGCTGCGGGATGAGCTGCTCACCCTGCTGGTGGCGGGCCATGAAACCACCGCCACGGCGCTGAGTTGGGCCCTCTACTGGCTGGCGACCCGGCCGGAGGTGGCGGATCGGCTGCGGCGGGAGCTGGTGGAGGCCAGCTCGACGCCGGATGGGGCGCCGGAGCTGGGCACCCTGTTGCGACTCCCCTATCTCCAGGCGGTGTGCAATGAGACGCTGCGCATCCATCCGGTGGGGATGCTCACGTTCCCAAGGCGTCTGGAGGAGCCGGTGTCCCTGGGGGGCCACCACTTGGAGGCGGGCACGGTGGTGATGGGTTGCATCTATCTGGCCCACCGGCGGTCTCAGGTGTATCCGGATCCGGAGCGGTTTGATCCGGAGCGGTTTCTCGGCGGGAGCTTCGCACCCAACACGTTCCTGCCGTTTGGCGGTGGGAGCCGCCGCTGCATCGGCATGGCCTTTGCCCTGTTTGAGATGAAGGTGGTATTGAGCGAGCTGGTGCGGCACTTCACGGTGGAGCTGGATCCTTCCACCTCCCTGCCGGTGAAACAGGTGCGGCGAGGACTCACCGCCGGCATGTCGCCGGTGCGGCTGCGGCTGGCTCCCGCCGGGGCGAGGGCTCAAGGGGCCGCCAGCCCGGTGTCGTAAGCGGTGAGGCCGCAGGTGGTGGCCGCGGCTTTCCAGGCCTGCTCGAAGCGGCTCCAGCGGAACGCGCGAGGATCGGTGCGGCTGCGGCTGCGATCCACGGCGGCGTGGGTGGTGAGGCGATTGAGGGGAATGCCCCAGCGGGCCTGCCAGAGAAGCACCTGGGCGGCGGCGGCCCGGTATTGGGCGGGGGTGTAGCCGCTGTGGGCGGGGGTGTCACCGCGCCCGTCAGGCGGGGTGACGAGGCTGAGATGGAGGGCCACGTTGTTGATCGAGCCAACGGAGGTGGGGCGGATGCGCACGCTCATGTCCCCCCAGGCCGACATGCCGGCGCCATAGGCCCGCTTCTCGTCGGGCACCAGCCGCAGCCGATCGCCACTGGAATTGATCAGCAGGTGATAACTGGCCTGATCCTCATCGCGGGGATGGGGCGTGCGAAAGAGTTTGAGGGTGTCAGCTTCGCCCACCACGGTTTCGTGCAGCACGATCAGCTGGGGCTGATGGGGCACCCCGCGGCCATCCACATCACGCCGCTGGCGCTCGCCGTAATTGGTGGGATCGGCGGGGGTGGCCACCTCGGGTTTGAGGGTGCCCGCCGCCACCAGGGCCTCGTCGCAGCGGGCCACCACCGCCGCGCTCTGCCTGGGCACGGGGCTGGGGGCCAACTCCCGCACCGGCCAGGTGGGCCGGGGGGCGCAGGCGGTGAGGGTGAGGGCGAGGGCGGAGCCGATCAGAAGTCGGCCTGAGCGACCCCGAACGGTACTAGGCATGTTTATGTTGAAGACCGTCACGAAGGAAGGACAGTGGCATCACCCCACATTCCTCCAGGAAGGAAAAATCGGCAAAGACCTAGAACTCCGCCTCGAGAGAGGTCAAGTCTTCAACACCCGCCATATCAGCCAACATTTTTGTAAATTTTCTCAGCTTATCCTGAAGAAGATCCAGTTCACACCTAAATTGATATTTCGTTTCGGGAAGAGTAAACTCATCAGTCAAAGAAATTTTATGCCACTTTGCGGTGAAAGGCCTCACAACCTGATTCAGCACAACAACAGCAATCTTTGCGAATTCCTGGCAATCACGAGCGTGGGCCTTGAGAATTTCTCTAGTGGTTTTAAAAAGTGAGTGGATACTTTCCAAAGCTGTTTTTTCGTCGCCATGTTCCATGCCCAATGGCTGGGTAGCGATACGAGTCAAAAGCTCGATATAGAGATCCCAAGCCGCTGCCTTGTCCGCGTCCTTTGGTTTCCATTCCATCTCCAGAAATGGAGCAGTAATCTTCAAAGAGTCCATGTCCCAGTTTTCCAACCATTGCCGAAATTTCATTCTGCGCCTATGCAAGATTCAATCCAGTTTTATCACGAACCTCGAAAGACATACTGTATTCAAGGAATCTTTTCTTAAAGAAAGGGCTTGAGCATCAGGGGCGTGCGGCATTCATCAACGCCCTAAGTCTGGTGTAATGCCGCAGGAACGTGGGTTCGGTTCTATCGCGTGGCCGTTTAATATTAACAAGGAAATCACCAATAATCGACACAGGGCTTTTAGAAAAAACAATGATCCTATCACTGAGATAGACCGCTTCTTCCAGATCGTGGGTGACCATGAGTGTGGTAAGTTGATGACATCTTTGGATTCGAGAGATATTTTCCTGAATCATCTCCCTGGTGTAGAAGTCAAGTGCTACAAATGGCTCATCAAGCAAAAGTGTTTGAGGTGGATCCGCAATGGCTTGCGCAAGAGCGACACGCTTCCTCATGCCTCCAGAAAGCTGGGAAACCTTGAGACTTCCCACATTATCAAGTTCCACAAGACGTAGTGCGCACTGAATCATGGTATTTTTTTCGAGCTCTGGCAAATTAGAGTCAAGAGCAAAACCAATATTCTGGCTAACAGTCATCCAAGGTAACAACGTGGCATTTTGAAAAACAAGAGCACGATCACGTCCTGGACCAGTGATCTTCTTGCTCCCGATTCTAATTTCTCCGTCAAAATCCAAATCCAAACCAGCTATCATACGAAGCATGGTGGTTTTTCCACAGCCACTTGGCCCTAGAAAACAGACAAAGTCACCAGAAGATATATCCAGACTGAGGTTATCAAACACCAAGTTTCTATGACCCTGAATCGAAAAAGACTTGTTTCGCAATCGTATGCGCAAATCCTCCGATTGTGATCCACTGATAACAGTAGTCATGAGGTTCTACTGCCCTACAAAAGTTTTGCGCCACCATAGGGCACGCTTGGAAAGAAAAACAATAAAACTATCAGCCAATTTACCCAACAGGCCAATTGTGATCATTGCCACGATCATGTCATCCGAGCGACCAAAGTTTCTGGAATCCCAAAGAAGCCACCCAAGTCCACTTGAGGAGGCAATAATCTCAGCCATGATCAACAAGATCCATGACATGGCCATTGCAGTTCGGAGAGATTGAAAAATGTTAGGAGTTGCCGAAGGAAATAGTACGCATTTCATCAACTCTGATTGTGACTTACCGTACATTCTTGCCATGTCGACAAGATCATCATCAGTACTTCTAATCCCTTCCACAGAACCAAAGAGAAGGATGAAGAATGAACCAAATGCAACGATTGCAAATCGTGCCCCATCTATACCGAAGACAATAATGAAAAGAGGTATCCAGGCAATAATTGGAATAGGAGCCAACAGAAGAAAAGTCGGCATAAAGAATCTTTCTAATTGTTTCGATAAGCCAATTGCTAAACCCATGATGATTCCCGAAACACAGCCTAAAGAGAAACCCACAGCCAATCTTCTAACACTAACGAGTGTGTGCAACCAAAGATCTCCATTCTTGATCAAGGCAACAAACGCCGACATCACGGAGGATGGAGGGGCAATGAGCGATGCAGGCAACCAGGATAGCCTCAAGGAGAGTTCCCAAAGAAGAACCATGGCGATAGGCAAAAATAAACCCTGGAGTTGTCTTGATTGAATGATTAAGAAAATTCTACGCACAGGGCAAGGTCCTTAGGAGTTGGGCCAACCCAACAAAGATGTGCGAACGTTTATTGGAGTTTTAATAAATTTCTCACGAAAAAGAAAATCAGCTTTGTTTTGAAAGTCCTCCACTACATTGGGCTCATCAAGAGAGGTATTCCAATCTAGACGTTGCCAACTTAATTTAACTACATCTAAGGGGAGATCCAAGAGCCGAGCCATCAGGTCTTGCGCTTCAGCGGGATTAGCTTTTATCCAGGTTCTGGCACGTTGCAGTTGTTCCAGAACACGACGAATAAGTTCCCGATGAGTGTCCATGGATTGCTCACGAACACTGACAACAACTTGGACGGGGGATGTCACATCTTCAAGGGCGATTCCATTGCCATTCAGGATTTCTTGTTCAATGTATGGTGGGAATATCGCCCAGGCATCAATGACGTTAGCGGAGAAGGCGGCCTTGGCATCAGGCGGAATCATATTCAACAATTCAACCTTAGATTTATCGATACTCGCTACTTGGAGATTTCTAAGAAGCCCATAGTGAGGGCCAGTCCCAAAAGCTACGGCAACACGCTTTCCTATTAGATCGGATAGACGCCGATGAGTAGAGGTCTTTTTCACCACGATTTGAGAGTGCAACGTGCAGGAAAGCATGGGGACACGTACTTTGACACCTGTCGCACGTGTCACGATTATAGGAACATCAGCGGTCATGAGAACATCGACACGATCTGCGCCAAGAGCTTCGCTAGCACTAGGTGGGGATTGAAATGTTGGCAGGTGCTCAACTGTTGCTTCTCCTTTCAAAGCATCCTCAAACCATCCCTTATCCTTGGCTACATAATAGGGTGCATAATCAATCGCACGAAAGAGAGTACCAATTCGAATGACAGGCAAGTCTGATCGAGAACCCAAAAAGGGGATACTTCCGGTACTTTTGACTGTCCAGAAAACGAGAGAGAGGATCAGGGATACACAACCAATGGAAAGGAGGCTAACCCACTGTCTTCTAGTCATGTGCGGTCTCAGAGGGTGGTAGCTCATTTTAAGATGACCTTGATTTTTTCTGCAACTTACTCCAAAGCTCCCGAAGATTCAGATTCGGTGGTGGCCGCAATTTGGCATAGTTTGGACATGCTGAAAAGCGACGTAATGTTTCATAGGAAGGATGGTCGACGTTTTGAAGGACATCCCGAAGCGCTTCCTTAGTGACAGGACAAGCCCGAAGAGTGCTTTTGCTGCTTGAAAGATCAAGCTGTACCTCTTTCTTTAACCAATAATTGAACAGAGCAAAAGGATTTAACTTATTCGACGAATCGCCTCTCTCATCCAGAATTGCTGCGCAATCTATCCAGGCAAGAAGTCCTTCTCTTGGTAAGATCGGCATAATTTGAGTTTTATCTTCAACCTGGTGCTGAGGGTTTCCTTCGACATCTTTTGGAGTCCAAATATGACCTACTGGGGTTGCCCATGTTCCAGCTCCAATCATGATACCAACACTTCCACCGACCAACTCATCTGCAATCAAGGTAGGACTGTCTACAATTTCCCATTTTGGCTTGTTTTCATCAGTGAGGAGCGTCTTAACTGACTCTTTCAGATGTTCTATCATCTGATGTTCTTTAAAAACCGAATCCCAGAAATGTTCATAATCTGTTTTTGATTGAGTTTCGTCTGATGAATATTGGGTACCCAGAAGAGCCATCACTGAAAGAGTTGCATGTGGAACAGACCACAACCCCAGAGTACAATCCTCTTTAAGACTGCTTAACAAGCTCGACAAGGAAAGGTCGGAATAGGATAGACTATTACCTTTAGTACATAACATGTCGAGAAAGTCTTGTTCCACCCGGTCGACATTAACGAGAACTTCCTGAAATCCAAAACGTATCGGAATGCCGATTTTTAGAATTTCACCGTTATTAGAACCACCAAGACTGTTGACTAGGGTCTTAACTTTGGAATCGATCTTCACGATCAGTTTCTTAGCAGATTCCTTATCGCGTAAAGGGCGTATTCGCCCGTTATTGTGGTAGCCAGATAAATATTCGATATCGCAGACTAGGGTGATAAATTCTTCATTTTCTTCCCTATCAGAGTGATGAAAGCTTAGCCAGGGAAGGCTTTCTAATGATCCCCTGACGAGGAGAAACTCTCGATCGGGAAGATCGCTACTGTGATTACCAGAAACAAGAGGTGCTTCCATGCCCTCCCAAGCAATTATATGATATAGGGGACGATGCCTCCTATGATTTAACTCATCCTCTAAAAGGCTCAATTTATTGAGCAAAAGACGCGGAATGTGATTTTTGATCTTGGTAGCAAGACTGTCAATATCACTCTTATCAGTGGAAGAGAGTCGGAGAAAAAGATGATCCTCTGGAACAACCCCAAACAGCCTGCGATAAACGGGATTGTTTGGTTTTATTTCTGGAAGCAGAATAGGCAATACGAAATGACCTTTAACGCGTTTTTCCTGTGCTATGGCTTCACGAATCTCTTTTTGAACCCAATCACTCTTCAAAGAAGCTTTACTTACTACAAGAATAAAAAAAGCACTAGAATTGATCGCGTCTTGGATCACATCTTCTAAATTATCTCCCCATAAGATTTCTCGTTGATCAATCCAAGCCGTGATAGCCGGGTCTAATGCTTCAAGGATTTGATTGACAATAGCCTTGTCTTGCGAGGCATGTGATAAAAAGACCTTCATTGAGAGCAGCCGCAGAGGGAAAGTATCTGCATGGAGATGCATCGTCTTTTATTTTAACAAGAAGCGGAACATTCCGCAATGGCAATGAGTGAGACCATTGGGAGAAGCAAGGAATCCAGCGGAGTTCAAGAGGGAATGGCTCTCTGGTGGCAAAGTAGGATTGGAACAATAGATAAAGGGCACCTCGAAAAATTGGTATTTTGCCGCCGACCTGCTGCTATGAAAAAGCCGCCATGGAGGCGGCCGGGAGGAGAAAAGATTAGCGGTGCGCGAATAAATACGCCAAGTCATGCTTGCT
>Ga0315904_10000716_pt1 | contig 53033 bp, 56 predicted proteins | sample LakEriMetagenome_6_FD_203529 | JGI IMG/M metagenome (GOLD analysis project Ga0315904, IMG submission 203529) | Freshwater fungal communities from buoy surface, Lake Erie, Ohio, United States - Buoy 12 MA120 | ecosystem: Environmental > Aquatic > Freshwater > Lake | place: USA: Lake Erie, Ohio...
TAATGAAATCACTATTACTACATCATCAAGTGGTACAGGTAGTTGTGCAATCACTAATCTGACAAGGGAACAAGTGAATAGTCTTTGGAATTTTACGTTCGATATCAATCCAAACTGTACTAGTTATACAGTCAATGTTTGTCGTTACCTGAATTCTAACCCCGCAGTACCTCCCACTGCTGGACAAACACCAGAGCGTTGCGCGATAAGAAATGACATGAGTAGTTATGTACCAACAGCTGGAGAAATTAGTGCGGGTTTCATCACACGCGTTATGAGCGGACAACCTGCGATTTCTAATAGGTGGTACAGTGTGGATGTTACTTGCAACGGAACTTGTACTGGAACAAAAACAACAAGATCTGCATATTTCTACTATACAGCACCTTAAAACCTAAATCAATAAAAAATGAAAAAACTCTTACTATCTTTAGTATTAATCTTAACATCCGTTCTGACCTTTGGTCAGACGGATGTTGATATTTGGAAAAAATCAAAAATTGGTAAAATATTCTCACAAAGAAAATTCACTTTTCCAAAAACCTTTACATCAAAATCACCATCGGGTAAACAAATAGTTTATCAACGTGTTGAACACCCGGAAATTAAAATAGAAACTTCTAGTGGTCGTAAATGGACCAGAAAGCCTATTATTTATAAATCTAATGAGGATTTTGGTGTAATTACATATGATGGTAAAGATTGGAGTGGTCTTCACACAGAGGATGGTTACAATGTAAGTAATTTGACAAAAGACAAAGTGACTAATATCAAAATGGACGCCGAAAAATTCAGTTTTGGTGAGGGAGACGTATTGAAAGCACCATTGAGAACAAATAAAAAAATGGGTAGATCCCTACAAAATAATCCAGATTTTTATAATCCTTATATCAGAATAAATAAAACCTGTGGAGTTTACGTAGAAGTTGCTAATGATTTATACAAATTTTGGGGGTCGGACACAGCTCGTGTAGCCCAATATGTAACAACAATACTAACTAATGTAATTGCTCTCTATGATAGAGAAGGAATAAATGTAACCTTGAACAAGATATTTGTTTGGGATACACCAGATCCATATGGGAATCCTTTTGATAATTCACAGTATTTAGAACAATTCACAGAAAATATAAACAAAAATATTCCAACATATCCCGACGCTCACTTCAAACATTTATTACATAATAAAAACTTAGGTGGTATTGCGTGGATTAATGGAGAATCTGATGGGTATATAACTGATCCGAATTTGGATCCTTATTATACTTGCGCAGTCACAGGAATCGGATCAAATATAGTTGTTAACTCAAGTATAACTTATTCATGGCCAGTGATGTGTTTTACCCATGAAATGGGTCATAATTTAGGAGCAAAACACACACATTGGTGTGGGTGGAAAAATGAAATCAATCAAAGTATCGGAAGAATCGATAGTTGTTTCAGAGGGGAAAGTTCCGACGGACCAGATAATTGTACAATCAATACATATAGTGTATTGAAATCAAATACGAAGGGTTCCATAATGAGCTATTGTCATCTCAATGGAGCTATAAGTTTCACTACAGGTTTCGGTAAATTACCAAGATATTCAATCAGATCAAATCTTAACGATGCTTCTGAAATACCATTTAATGGTGGTGGATCCCCAACCGTTACCACTGACACAGCTAGTTCTAGGACTGCAACGTCTGCAGTGTGTGGTGGTAATGTAACATCCGATGGGGGGTTTCCTGTACAAGATAGAGGATTAGTTTGGTCAACTATGCCAAACCCCACTCTTGATTTGACTTCAAAATTATCTATAGGAACAGGAAATGGTTTATTTTCGAGTCAAATTACCGGTCTACTCGCAAATACTACATATTATATAAGGGCTTACGCAAAAAATTCTGCAGGTGTATCATACGGTAATCAAATAACATTCTCTACCCTGTTTAGTTCAGAACCTAGTTTGACAACTAATCCGATCATCGCGATCACAAACAACTCTGCTATTACTGGTGGTACATACATAACAATTGGTAACACATCTATATTGGAAAGAGGTGCTGTAATTAGCACTACAAATCCGGTACCAACGATCAACGATACAAAGGTACTGACGACACCCTTGAATAATTCGAATTATACAACAAGTTTGACCGGTCTATTACCAAACACTACTTATTATGTAAGAGCATTTGCTAGAAATGTTGTTGGTACTGCTTATGGTAATGTATTACAGTTTACGACACTAGGAGATGGTCAGATTTCAATCACGATGGTGCCGTTTGCAAGTACAAGTATATCATTTTCACAAGTCACAGCATTAGGTACTATAAATTCAAATGGTGGTCAGGCAATAACCGAACGTGGATTTTATATAAGCTCTCTACCAGAGGCTCAAGTGACAGGTTCGAAAAGGATATCAACAGGTACCGCACTAGGTAATTACAGTCTCGTAATCACCAATCTGACTCCAAATAGTTTATATTATATAAAAGCATATGCGATAAATAGTTTTGACACATCATTTAGTAATGAAATTACCGTAACAACAAATAGAGCACCATTAGTTTTAGACGAGGTGTCATCTATTGAGTCCACAAAAGCTACTTTCAAATATACAATTGGACCAACAACACTTATTTTTTCATCTTCATCAATTTTGGTATCAACTAACTCTTCACCGACAAGAGCAAATAGTCAATTCACATTCCAATCAACATATGTTGGTCAAGGACAGGGTACAATAATTGGACAAGATTTGTTACCCAATACCACGTATTACGTTCGAGGTGTTCTACCTACCACCACAGGGGATGTATTTTCGAGTAATATTCTACAATTTCAAACAACCACAATTTCTGGTTTACCGACAGTAAACAATTTGGGTTCTCCATCGAAGACGAAAAATACTATAACAATTCGTAGTGAAGTTGTTTCTCAAGGTTCGTCACTAGTTTTCAACAGAGGTGTGTGTTACTCTACGGCTCCGAATCCAACAATTTCAAATTCCATATTAGTGTCAGGACAGGGTGTTGGGCAATACACAGTAACATTAACCAACTTAACACCAGGTGCCCTATATTACATCAGATCATATGCAACAAATAAATCAGGAACATCTTATAGCAATGAGATTAATGTATATACCAGTGGTGAAGTACCGACCGTAATAACTTCTCCAATCACTAATATTTCACTGACTACTGCAAACGGTGGTGGTAATGTAACGGTTTCTGGTGGTGCTATAGTTACATCAAAGGGTGTTATTTGGTCAACAAGTCCAAACCCAACGGTCAGTCTTATCACAAAGACTGTGGACGGTAGTGGGACGGGTATATACACAAGTGCTATAACCGGTCTAGTACAGAATACAAAATACTATGTGAGATCTTATGCAATAAGTGATAACGGTGTTGGGTACGGTGATGAATTGTCGTTTACTACACTTCCATCACCTTCTACAGCTAGTGTGATTACAAGTATAGTAACAAATATATTACCCACATCAGCAACATCAGGTGGTAATGTGACTTATGATGGAGGTTCAACAGTATCAGCGAAGGGTATATGTTGGTCTACTAATCAAAATCCAACAGTCGATTTACCCACAAAAACCTTTGATGGTAGTGGTCTTGGTCCATATGTGAGTCAAATAACAAATCTTACTCTCGGTGTCACTTACTATGTTCGTGCATACGCTACAAATTCTACAGGTACAAATTATGGTGCACAGTATTCATTCACAACTTCATTTGGTACACCAATAGTGGTGACCACTCCAATCAATGGGATTACGATAACATCAGCATCTACTGGTGGTAATGTTACATCACAAGGTAATGCACCAGTGACTCAAAGGGGTATATGTTATTCCACAACTCCAAATCCAACAATCGAAAATAGTGTGGTATTGAGTGGAATCGGAGTTGGATCCTACACAAGTAATATTCTCGGTCTCATTGCCTCTACTACTTACTATGTCAGAGCTTTCGCTACGAATTCTTTGGGTACATCTTATGGTAGTCAATTAACATTTACAACGTTTCCAGAATCGGGAGGAAGTTGTCAAATTTCTGGTTTAAATGCAAGTTTGAACCAAGATAACAAATGGACATTTTCATATAATATTAATCCAAAGTGTGCAACTTACTCTGTCAATGTTTGTAGGTATAATTATACTGATTCCAATAATCAACCACCAACTAACGCATCTCCAATCAGTTGTGGGGTTAGAAATAATATGAATTCATACATACCGACTTCACAAGAACTTAATTTAGGTTTGATTCAAAGAGAGATGAATCCACAACCAACTGCTTCCATCAGATCTGGATTCGGTGGATTTTGGTATAGTATTGATGTTAGATGTGCTGGACAAAATTGTATTGGTTCAAACATAACAAAATATTTCTTTTATGTACCTGGTTTATGATAAAATTAATTTTTCATAAAGAATATATAAATAACTCAATAGGAATAAAAAAGGAAATAATATATAATTAAACAAAAAAACTTAAAAAAATATAAATAAGTTATGGCTCTTCCACATTTCACCCAACTCCAAATGACCGGTTCACCTGGTGGACCTGGTTCAAGACCACAAGAACCAGTATATTTGAACTTGTTCGAGTGTACATTCGTTCTTCCGACAATTGTAGCGGCACGCTACGGTACCGATGCTGGACCAGGTTTACTTTTACAACAAGCTACAAAAATCACTTTTGATGTAACACCACAATTGGATCCAGTTGAGCAGAAGTTTAAGTATTCAACTAGAGCTTTCATGAAAACTCCAAGTAAAACAACAACTGATTTACAAATGGGATTCAATGTCAATGTAAATGACACTGGTAGTATGGAAACTTGGAATATACTCAAATCTTGGTATGATTTAGTATGGAACTCACAAAACGGTTATTTACATTACAAGGCTGACATTGTTGGTACAATCATTGTTAATCAACATGATAAAAAAGGTGTTGTGTTGAGAAGATTAACTTTCCAAAACTGTCAAATCAAGAAGATTGGAAATCCAGCTTTGACCTGGGAACAGAATGAAATTTGGAATTTTGATGTTGATTTTATAGCAGATTACTGGATTGATGAGTACATTGATCAGAACTTCACAATTGTTCCTCCTCTTGTTTCAGGATATTAATAATAAAAAAGGACCTCAAAGAGGTCCTTTTTTATTTAAGTCTATTTCTTTCTTTCCCAGCTTTTCCTCCTCAAACTTTTTTCTAACAGATTCCTCCTCATCTGTTATTTGGTTTACTATTTTAATATTTTCTTCTAACATCCAAAATGGCCAAGCATCCATTGAGGATTCTTGTACATTGAAATTCTTTTGTAAAAGTAATTTATTTTTTAATAAATTGGTCAAATGCGTCGTGAATAATGAAAATAGCTGACGGTCCGTTGGGAAATGTCATTGGAGTGTGGATCTCAAGACCACACTGACAAATTTTGGTTAATTTCTCGATCCCAAAGTTCATTTTTTCAACAGCGGAATTCAAGAATTGGAATGAAATATCATCTATTTTTTGAAACTTTTCCAACTCAACTTTGATATCATCTTGTGATATTGATGTTTTATTGATTAGTGTAAAGGGTATAATTTTCAAAAATGATAAATTGGGTTTTCTTTTCTGTAGATTTTCTCTGATCACATATTCAGTAAACGATTTTTGGATACCGATAGTTGGTGGGGATAAATTATAGACTTTATCATTCGTTAGTTCGAATTTAAAACAATTTATCCTAGGATCGAAATAGGATTTCAATTTAGTGTCTATTCCATATTTGATAAAATTGATTCTCAATAATTCAATTGAATTATCTAATCCACAACTACATTTGACATTTGTGGAAAGTGTAGTGCCTTTTTGAAAAGTCAGTTCTCTTATCAAGAAGATCAAATAATATCTATCAGGATCTTTTATCTCAAGGTAAGAACCGATGCTCCCATCAATATGTTTGATTCTGACACAAGAGGAAAGCATGTCATTCATTTTCTCTATGATATCATAATAATTTCCATCATCAACCATTGAATAGGCTTGTACTTCCTTCACTTGTGCTGCTCTGACTTGAATTATACTACCTTTGGGATAGAAGTATCCACAAGGGAATTCTTGTACATCAAACGAAAAGTAATGTAGATCGCTGGTTTTTGTAGTATTGAATTGTGGTGTAGGGGGGGCTTGTGATAGAATTTCTTCTGGTTCGAAATTTACTTGAGTTTCAAGGTTCTCAAGATGGATCCTCAAATAATCTTCTTCAGACAAATATTGTTTTTGAGACATCTGATATATTTACTTTTTTTTTATAGTAAAATATATATCAATAGTTCAGTAGTTCGAAGGAATTTAACCTATCACAGTAATTCTAGCATCTGAAAACGTTGCTAAAGATGAAACTTTTATACTATTTGAGTTTATGATCTCGACATTTACCGTAATAAAATTACTGGATTGTCTAACTGAATAAACAACATTTTCAGTACCAAGATTGTGGGATATTGTCACACCAGTTGGTGTACATATAAATGTTTCGGTATATTTTGTAGGCACAGTTATGAAATTATATTCACCAGCACCTGATGTAGCTCCATCAAAAGCAGTTGCAATAGTACCATTGATTACGTAAGTTTTCCCATCATTAACAAATGATCCCGAAAGTCCAACGGTCATATTACCCCAAATCAGATATTCATAATTGGTGGGAACAGTAATAGTTTCATTAGTCACCAGATATTTTACAGGTATTGCATTCGAACCCGTAACTGATGTCAAAAAACCATCCCAATTATTCGCTTGACCAACAGACCAAGTGATACCGTTACCCTCTGGTTTTAACTTATAGTAAGTCACTGTATTACTAGGCGTGACAGGTATTGCGACCACCATACCTGCTCTCCTCTTTTCAAGAGGTAGGTTGTACATTTGAGTTGTAGTATCGAGACTTCTGAATCCATCGATACCTAATCTCGGATCTATTACCGGATAATTATCGGTCTCGTATATTGGTGATATTAATCCACTTACAGGTATTTTGTCCATTTTAATTTGTAATATTTACACTCAGTGTTCCGGAAATCTGATTCAATGTTCTATATATTCTATATGTTGTATTTCTATTATAAGAATTAGTGATACTCAAAGTGGTATAATTATTACCATAACTATCTACGGAAGTATAACTATTTGTCGCCAAAACAATCGGTAGACCAAAATATGTCATTGATTTAAACATATAATCAGAATTATCTGGTACTGCAAAGTATTTGTACCCTTGAGTACCGGAAATATTGAAGGTACCAGTAGATTGGGTCATCAATTGACTAGATAGAGAAGTAACTCCAAGAGGGGTTAAAGTGGATTGGGTCGAGGAACCAAAATATGCTCTCCAAGTCCAATAAATCTCTGCATATTTTTTTAAAGAGGTACCATTTTTTCTTGTACCAGTAAGATAGAAAATTCTTTTATCAGGTATGGTAGAAACGACTGATTGAGTATATGAAAATGTACCAAGATTGGAATCATATGAAAATCCAAGTTGTGCTGGATTAGGACCTGGCCAATTGTTTGTGGGTGTAGTCACAGGTGTGATATCAACAATATTTACAGTAGAATTACTGAAATCGTCACCTTTTGTGTAAGTCCAGGAAAACGTAAGAGTACCTGTCAGAGTACGTCCCACATCAATGAATTTGTATTCATTAACAGATGAATTGGTTAAACTCGGGTGTTGAATAGATAATGTTGTAAAATTTGCTAATTTTTCTGGATATAACAAATCAGTAAACATATCTTGTAATCTGACTTCATTAAAAGACGAACCAATATCAATCCCACCAACTTTGTTTATTGTTGGAGTTTCTTCTTTATAAACACCAGGTAATTGTGTAGGATTAGATTCAAAAAATAAAAAATAACCATCCGTGTTCCAAGTTAGATAATATAATGGACCAGCCGTTGAACCAGTTGCTCCTTTGATATCACCAGAGGACAATTCACCAAGTCCAGTTAGACCCCACTTGTAAACACTATTTGTACCTAAATAATCAATATTTAATTTTACTGATGATGTATTACCATTAGCAAAATCAACGAGATATAAATGATTCACAGAATAAGTCGATATGAATGGTGAAGAAACAGTTGCATAATACGCAAAATTGTTATCTGGTCCAGTTGCTGAAACTCTGATTATTTCAGGACCTGTAGTATCCAATGAAGATAATTTGTTACCAATATAATAGTATCCAACAACTTTAGTCGGAGGTGCGTAGTCTCCTGATGTCAATACGTCTTGATATAATATACCAGAACTATACTGAAAAACCCAATCCCTCGCATTAGATGGTGCTATTTCATTACTTGGATAAGATACGTAGGGTTTGATAGCATAATTCAGACCATAACTGTCAGGTACAAAGTCCAATATTGCAGTATTTGTAGTAACATCTTTCAGACTACCAACTCCAAATTGGAAATCTTGATTAGTTTTGGGGTCTTTGGTAGAACTCAATATTGAAGGTGTTGCTCCCCAAACAGCTTGATATGACAAGAATTTACCACCGAAACCACTATCGTTTATCACAGCAAAGTCTGCCAAGATTTTTACAGCTATCTGATTAGCAACTGCAGTATCTGGATTATTCGTTGGAATTTTTGAACTCCAGACATTCGATGATGGCACATTGAAAAAATTACCATAAGATTCCTGAGTAACACTGAAGTTTTTCTGTACTTGTGATTTACCGAGGAGGTTCTTGAAAGCTATCTGTGCTTGGGTATCAAAACTTGGCATGTTGTCTTATTTCGTTTTCTAATTATATATTATCCATTCAGTTCTTTAATTACAATACTATTAATATGTCCTTTCCAAGATGATGGTGCAGTAATTCTTAACAATACATATCCACTGGAGTAAAGTGTTCCACGACCAGGACCCAAATCAACCTCTATTACCGTAGGATTAGTGAAACTCGGATTTCCTCGATATGCACCATCTCCATTGTTGGAAAAACCAGGGAAAGCTTGTTTTCTCATGTCTAGCCAACCTGTAACAGCTCCACCTATGAGATTAGTCCCAGGTGGTAATGATAGTCCACCGGTGTAACGAGGAATTTTCACTTCACACCAACAATCATTACCTGTCAAGGTTGTTGTCGCAGTAACAAAATTAGTATCAACACAATTAAAGGTAAATCTTAAAAATCCATAATTTGTTTGTGAGTCTATTCTAAATAATCTTGTAAAAGTTCTATTGGATGTTCCTGCCGCATTTGTAGTATTGAATCCTGATACTGTGGTATTACACAAAAAATAATTCAAATTTGTACCACCATTGAAATTTGGATTTACATCAGTCCCTCCTACACCACTAAATGTAAAACTAGGGTAAACAAGTTGTCCATTTATTACTTGTAGTCCGTTATCATAACCTGTGCTCCGTAGGCTAGATGTGGATGTCCATTCAGGTAATCCTTGATAAGTATCGGTGACAGAATCATATTTTATAGTACCATTCCTGATCCTATACTGTTCTGAAACGAATTCCTCGACCAGATCACTTGAAGTATTTGTAGGATAATTATCAATGAAGAAATTGTCTCTTGATACTGTACCCCCTTTATCAGTACCCTGCACAGTCCTCAATACAGTAGTATTAAAGGAAACGGTTTCGTTAAGTCTTCTAACGTTAGGACTCAAAGTGTGAGTCCACGTTATCACCTCTGTTGAAAGTGGGCTACCAGGTGCTGATGATGGGAAAATACTCTTTGATGACGGTACACCAAAAATAGGTGTTGATGTTTCCGTGATTTTACGATTCACGCCATTTAAACCTCCCGGAACAAAGTTTGATGCAGACAAAACACTAGTTGCGAGATAAGTATTTTTTACATGATTTTGTAAAGTTACTTGATAATTAAGAGAGAGTTGAGTCCAATACTGAACACCAGAAAGATATTTCGGAGAACTTCCAGCTATAGTATTAATATTTTCTGACGAAAATACCGTTTCTGTTGTACTTGGATCTGAAACCCAAGAATAACTCGCTAAAGTTAAAGTTTGTGATGTTAAAACATGGGATAGATCCAAATAATTAAAACCTTGTCTCAAATTAGCATCGTTTGATTTTATTAAAAAAGAACCAGTTCTATGCCAGAAAAATTCGAAGGGTACACCTGATGGAAATTTAGAAGATGTAGCTGCTGATATAATCAACCCACTTTGAAAACCACCAGAAGTAGTGTTAATGGCGTTTTTGTTTGCTAAACTTTCATTTGATATTGTAGCACCATTCAATTTCAAGACTAATGATCCTGTGATACCATTTCCGAATGCATTTGCCGGATAGGCTGGGGTCGGGTCTCCAGGTCCTTGGGGACCACCCGCATTCAACGTACCTGTATAGTCCGCAAAATAAGTAGAAGTAGTTTTTGGTTGAGAAACAAAAGAATTGATACCCTTCCTATATCCACTAGCATTAAATTCAGAACCCCTAACGAATCCTGGTGCGAACGTAAGACCTGCTGGAACGGTTGAATCAAATGATAATTTACCATTAACAAATTGAGGACCACCTAAACTCCAATTATTCAAATCTGGAGCTGGTGGTGGAACCAAAGCTAATAGAATCTCATTAAATCTATCAATCGGTACTCCAATAGGTGTACTCTGTGTAAAATCAGTAAATAATCCATCTTCATAAGAACCATCTTCCGCTGGTCCAATTGTTAGAGAAAACGACCCTCCTCCTCCGATATTGTGAACCAAGAAACTATCTAGGTTCCAACTTAAATGATATTGCACATTTGGAATCAGGTCTTGAGAACCCAAGTCTAACAATGTTCCACCATTTAATTTCTTCATAGGATAATAACCTAATCCATCAATTTGTAATGTAGAAGGACCTGAATTAGTGTATCCAAAATTTGCATAATAGACACTATAACTATAAACATCTAAGGCTACTAGGTCACTAGATGTTGTAAATGAATATGTTGAACCATCTGTTGAATTTGGTGTGATGTATCTGATTTGAGAAAGATATTCTGTCTGCCAATATCCTCCCTCACTCCATGTACCAACAAACTTGAATAACCTATTTGGTAAATTATCAACTCTCAAGGTAGTTCCATTGGTTGGTGTTGTATAAACCCAATCGCCACTCCCTGAAAGTGCAGCCCCATTCCATTCAGCTATTCTGTGGGATTGTGTTGCAAAAGGAGAAAAACTTGGTGTACCTATCAAAAATCTATCACCACTTGTTAATCCAGCAGGATTAGAGTCTATTATTGAAATTACCGAAGGTAACCATTCACCAAAAGATGTAACAGTCTGTTGAGATCCTGAAAATAAAACCCAATTCAGATCATCAGTAGGGTCTGTATTAGCATAATCATAAACTAATTGGTAAGTACCATTTTTAGTTGGATCGGTGTCGTTATGTACATTACATAACATACCCCATTCTCTTCTGCCATCCTTAATCGCATTCCTATCATCTATAGTGGCGACACTATGAATCCCTCCTTGGATGTCATTTGCGACTGCAATTGGGTAATTATCATCAGTGTTATTAACTCTAACAGGTGTTGGTAATAATATTCCTATCGGTGGTTTTGGCATTTCAATATCAAATAATTTTATAATTAGTTACGGAATCTATATATGGTTCATAGGATATGTAGATATTATAAGTAGTCACATAACCAAACTCATTTTTGTATTCCTTGGTGAACTTTTCATAGAAGAAAGCAGGTGCTTCAAGAATTGTGAAACTTAAATCTTCAGGAGTAGCAATTATCAAATAGGTACTACCACCACCGTGTCCCTTGATTTCTTTCCCTTTAAGTGTAACAAAACCACCCGACGTTGGTTGACCTACATAACCACTACCATTGAAACCACTATTATTCGGAACACCAAGAGATGCACTTCTAGACAACTGACGTATCTCTGCATCAGTTGGTATTGATCTACTAGAGACCACACCAATATAACTCCGATTACCATAATTAATTGTCACAGGGGCAGATGCATCATTTCCTTTTATATCTTCAAAGAAGAACGTATATGTATTTGTTTGATTTATTCTCAACTTTGTTGTCCCTACAGTTGTAGTTCCTCCACGAGCTGGTACTGAAACATTGAATAGTGGATTTCCATTTTTACCATCTGGGACATTAGTAGGAGCGGGAGTTCTATTAATTACACCATTCGGATCCAAATCATATGTTTTTGCTGTCATAGTCAAGTCGAATGAGAAAGCTCCAACTACTTCATCAAAACCAGAATTATCCAATGAAGGATTTATAAAACTCCTATACTCTGGAGAGCCTTGTTGTTTGAAATCAAGGGTAGTTTGGATAGTTGGAACAATTTTTATACCCGCAGACGGATTAGAATCTTTATAAAATATATTATCAAATAATTCTTGGAGTGATACACTACTGAATGTTCCACCCCAACCTCTAGAATTCGGAATTCTCCAGTTTCCTATATACTCTGTGATGGTATTTTGGTTAGAGTAAAAAAATTCACTACTTGTAGCTGACTGAATCTCATCATAAAGAGTTAAGACAACATCTCTTACATCACGAGCAGAAATTTCATTATTGACATTGTCCTGTAGGACTGTCATCATCTCATCAATTCCACTCAAGGATGTTGAATAAGTCGCCGTTCCAAAGGTACCGTATTCTATCAAAATTAGTTATAATTTTAAGGTATATATAAAAATTCAGATCTCCAAGTAATAATAATATCATGATGTTACATGACTTTACACAGTCCAAAGATAGTACCCTCCAATATTGCCTTTGTATTCACAAATGGTGCTTTCGTGGCCAGTTATATAGTTGGGAATCATTTTTGAGAGTAAATTTAAAAAAACATCTTCTGTTAATTTAGACTCTACATTAGAAGTTAATTTCTCTTGAGAAACAATATTGGTGAGTAAAAAAGTAAAGGAATCTTGAAGTAGGTTACCTCCTATTGAATTTATATTTACTTCCTTGTTAGACACTTCACTTATAAACATATTGATAATTTTGGATTTTAAAGTTTCTAACTCTTCACTAGAAAAAATGATAGTCCTGATTATTGTTTCAAAATCCTTTATTTCAAATAAATGAATTTTTGGATCTATAACTTCAATATGACCTATACTAGTGTTGAAATAATCCGCCAACACCTTTTCATGTTCTATTGTTGAATCACCAATATCTATGAGAGACTCATTCAATTTTAGATTGAATTGCTCGAATTTGAAAACTTTATCCTTTTCCATATTTCTTCTATGTTCGATTACATCCCTTACTATTTTATCAATATTCTCCACGTCCTTTATTCCGAATTTTTCTAAAAATCTCGACATATTTTTATTAATATAACGAAAAATTTCAGTCGGACTAACACGATACGATGAAATATATTCATCTATGTATCTATTCACATCACTATAATAACGACTCAATTCTGAAGAATTTGCAATTTTTTTCATTCTCTATATATTAAATTATAAAAATTGACTAAACTTCTATTTTCGATTTTCATATATAAAAAGAAATAAAAAAAAATATACTATGAAAAAACTATTCGTAATGTTTGCAGTATCAGCTCTTCTAGTATCTTGTGGTGAAACTACAAAATCTAGCGAAGTGTGTGATTCTACAAAGGCTTGTTGCAAAGACTCCACTCAATGTGACACGACAAAGGTTTGTACTGATACTACATCGGTAGATACTACAAAAGTAAGTCATTAAGATCTTAAGTTTACTTGTATATCTCAAAACAAGTTGGTGGAAAATGACCAATCGGTCGGCCTCTAAAGCCAGATACTTTGTGTCTGGCTTTTAATTTTTTATATATAGATTTATGAATCTGAAAGAATTACGCTCATTTTATAATACAAAACCGGTTGAATTTGTTATCAGAGAACAATTCAAATTGAAAGAAGATAATTCCTATGTACCACGATTCAATTTGAAAAAAACCAAGGAAATTGTTGGAGTTCCTATCAACGAACCCATCAAACCAACTCAAGATCTGATCATCAAAGCTATAAAGTATGGAATGATATTTCTCATCAACTATAAAGGTGAGGAAGATAAACACTTTGCTGGTCATGAAAGAGTAATTTATCCAATGGTCATAGGTAGGTCATCAAAGGGGAAATTTCTTATTCGTGGGTATCATTTGAATGGTTGGTCTGTGAGTTCCAATAGACACGTCAACAAGATTTGGAGGATGTTTAGGTTTGATAGAATTTTATCGATGACTTTTACTGGATCCTTTTATAGATTACCGCCACAAGGATACAATATGAATGATAAGGGTATGAGAGGTGGTATCATCGCAAAAGCTGATTTCAATGAAATTAGGAAAAATCAACAGTCACTTCTAAAAACTCAAGAAATTCAAAACAAAGAAGAAATAACTTTATCTGAAGAGAATAAAAGTCTTGTTACAATTAAAGTCAAACCAACTGATACAAGTTTAGATTTGAATAATCCGTTAGATAATGCTTATGTGAATAACATGAAAGATATCGCAAACGTAAGAATATCTTTTCTGAAAAGTTTGTATGGAAATAGATACATTTCCGTTTTGGGAGCTCTTGGTCAACCTGGTAATAGTGTCAAGGTAATGACTGACAAGGGTATAAATCTGGGTATTTTTAAGGTTTTGGACTCTATTTCAGGTGAAACTCTGAAGAAAATAAAACGTGTCAAAGGGAACACAGTATTCGAGGTTTACTTATTCGACTCAAAAATTTGATTTATAATTTCTTTGGTAGGATCATTCCATTTAATGTTCTGTTGAGTTCTTGGTAAATTAATTAGAGTGTTTATATTATTAATATCTCCGACTTTGACACCCAACCTTTTAAGTGATTCTCCGTTACAAATTTGTTCGTATTGATTTTTTATAGGCACAACTATTAATTCTTTATTCAAGTAAAGTGCCTCCGAACAAGTTTGGAAACCACCGCCCGTAATGACACCCTGGCAACTTTTCAGACTCTCGTCGAATAATGTTTTCTCTATAGGTTTCAAGTAGCAGTTACCGTATCTTATTGGTCTTTTAATATCAGTGAAAATTTCGAATTTATATCCAATTGGTTTTAGAAAATTTAAGAGATTATGACTACTCCAATTTGAAAGGTAGACTGTATAATGTCCTTGGTTTGTTGCAGTCATATTATATACATTATCTCTCAATATTGGTGTATGTATGAAAGAATCATATTGTTCAAAATGTAAACCTATAGCCTTTTTAACGGGTGCCATCCATTTCAATATGAATTCAGCAATTAAATCTTTTGTTGCTGGCCGTGGTGTTTTTTTGGAAAGGAAAGAATATTGATTAGATATACCAATAGAAGGTTTATTACTGATTTTAGAAGCCCAAGCTGAAACTGGTTCAAAATCTGTTATTATCAAATCATATGATGATATATCCAATTTAATATCTTTGAACAATTGAAATAGTTTCAATTCATCAAAAGTCTTGAAATAATTGATATTGCCATTTCCATCATAGAAAAAAGTTAAACCTCTGAAATTATATTTTATTGGGAAAGGTAAATTGACTTTTGAATTATTTCCAGATGTTATAGTATCGACTCTACATCCAAACCTTGTTAATTCTCTTATTATTTTTGACGATCTAGTGATATGTCCGTTGCCTGTACATTGAACACCATAAAGTATTTTCATGACTGATACATCAATTTCATATTACCATTTAAGTCTTCTATGATATAAGAACATGATTCAACCCAATCACCTGTATTGTAATATTTTCCTTCGATAATTTCAGGTGTATGTGTATGACCAATCATAATCGAATCACAATTTTTTTCCACAATAGTCGCTTGTGATATTTTTTTATACTCATTTAGGAAACTGATTGCTGATTTAACCTTTGACTTCATGTAAGCCGAAAAAGACCAATAGTCTTGTTTGAATAATTTTCTGAACCAGTTATAAACCTTATTAATCAATATTGAAAACTCATAAGAAACATCTCCAACCCAATATAGCCAGGGACTTACTCTTACGAATCCATCGAAACAATCTCCGTGAGTCAAATATATTTTTTCACCCTTGATTGTAGTATAAATGAATTCATCACAAATAAGTATTTCTCCGAATAGAATGTCACCATCCTCAATAACACTCCTTATATAATAATCGTGATTTCCAAGAATATAAACAATTTTGACTTGTTTTCTTGATAATCTTAAAATTTTTTGTATCACGGTCGAATGATTTTGGTTCCAAAAATATTTTCGTTTCATGTAAGTCATATCAATAAAATCTCCTATAATAAATAAATTTTCAAACTCATAATCTTTAAATATTTTCAAAAGTTTTTCAGTTTGAGAATTTGGATTTCCAAGATGAATATCACTTATAAATAGAGATTTTATTTTACTCATAACTTGTGTTGTTTATCTATATATAAATACAAATCCACAATTTAATGACTCCCTATAATCAAGAAGAAATAGATAGAATTAATAAAGTCAAAGAAACTAACGATAAGTTAGAGGAGTATTTTCTCCAAAGAAGAGAAGAATGGAACAATAATCTATCACCACTTTTTGATGTGATAAAAATGAGTTTCACAGTCGAAAACTCCGCAAAAATCATGGAAGTACAATCTCTTGCTTTGAGTTATAGACAAGCACTGAATGAACAGATTTCGTTTTTTTTGAATAAAAGAAGTAAAGAAGAGGTTAAAAATAAAAAAATTAGACAAGATAAGTTTGTTTTTTATGCCACTGGTTTTGGACTGAAAACAAATACTGGTGAAAAATCAATCTTAATTGATGCGCATCTCGCTGAAAATGATAGAAATATTCTTTTGATTGAAAATCACATTGAGTTTTTGAGAAATAGCTCCAAAAATCTGGAAAGTCTTGGATATACTATAAAGAATATAATCGAACTGATGAATTATTTAGGAGGAAGATAAGTGTTGTAAAGCTTTTTCAACTAAATCCCTATATCCTTGGTACTCATTATCATTGAGTATGTCATTCAACATAACTTTCAAAACATCTCTTCTGTTATCAAAACCTGGATCATAGAAATCCCCTCCAGTTGAAGTTAATTCAATGCAATTTTTACCTGGAGCATTGTGCAACTTACCGTTTTTTTCATTCAGTAATGCAAGTGTGTCGACAAATGGATAAAATGCAAAATTCCATTTTTTCAATTGAACATTTATGTGTGATAGATAGACTTTATCATTGTAATTGAAAAATATAGACTCCCAAGCATCCGAAGTATTTTTATTTTTCATCACCCACCCTTTTTCTTTAGCGAAGTTCTTAAACTTGATCATATCACTATCGTTTGCACAATATATTCTATCCATAAAATATTCAGCTGGACATCCATCAACTTTTTTATCCAATTTCCAAATGAGTGCTCTACCCAATACTTTATTATCTTGATTCACATATACCAGTAGTTGACATACTTCTGAATTCTCCTTATAGATTCCGAAATATCTCTGACAAACTGTATATCTCATACAAGAGGCTCCTAGATGACCCTTATCAGGATAGGCATAATTCATAAAATCATAATAATAGGGGATTTCATCACCTTTTACTATTTTAAACTCATTGGATACTACAACAAATTCAGATTTATATAAATTTACAAAATCTTCAAAATCTTTTGGTGTCAATCCTTGAATATATTTTTCAACGAAAGATAAATCTAAATCTTCTATAACATCAGGATGGGTCAATAATAAACGAGCAAATCTACCCACACCAACAGTTCCCCTACCAGGAGTGTCATAGTATTTTGAATTATCTTCGTCCCACTGCATTGGAGTTCTTTTAGCTCTCTGGTCTGACAAGAATGAAACCATTTCTGGTTCATTTGTCACATCAATCCAGTTTTGTGGAAGATCTTTGGATATGTAATATTCTTCACCAAAGAGAACATATAATATTTCAGCTACCTTACTTCTATCTTTTATCCTGTTTAATCTTGCGAGAAATTCCGGAGATGCATTTAAATCATTTTCAAGTATCAAAGAAATCATTTGTTTCTCCACAATGAACCCATCAAAATTATTTATCATAAATTTATATATTATTTTCAAACTTTATTAAGTCGGAATCTTATAATTTTTGTCGATTGGAATAGTGTAAAATAGTTCTCGGAAACTAACGGAATATAAAAAGCACAGACCGCCTGACCCTGGCTATAGATCTTACATCATGCTTGTAAGAACGGTAAAGTTGAGGTGAAAGCCGTTAATCCTCATAATTCAATTGATCCCTGACCCTCTAAAAAGTCTGAAAGAAATTTCAGACTTTTTTGTTTTTTGATATAAAATCTCCTATCTTTGTATCACTAAATCAGAATACAATATGTCAACACATCTTTTCTCTCGCGGTTATCAAAAATACAATAAGTCAGATCTTTTCCAAAAGATTGATGCACTCGAAATCTTTCGAGAAGGTAGTCAGATTATTACCAAATATTTCGGTCGTGTGGTAAACAACACACCCGTATCCGATAAATATGAGGTATTTGATATTCGTAGCTTTATGAAATCCAAGATTGAACTTTTGGAATCTAATTTCAATATCAGCTTTTATAACTTTCGTATGAAGGGTGGAATCCAAGAACTGATTCTACTTTCCGATGAGGTCGAAATTGCGGGATCTAATTATCACAAAGCTTTTTTCATTTTGAATTCTTCTGATAAGTCTCGTAGACTCAACATGAATCTTGGTCTATATCAGGCCGATAATGGAGTTTACCTTGTAAACTCAATAAAGAATTTTTCTTTAACAACTAAACATCTGAAAGGAATCACTGACAAAGCAGAGGTTGCCTCAAGTCATATCGATGTAGAGACTTTTGATGAACAAATCAAATCTATCCAATCACTAGTAGGTGAAAGAGTTATGATTTCACAAGTTAGAAATATCATTATAGACAAAGACCAAAAAGTTAACCATAACAAGTTTGACGCATTCAAAAACGTCCTCCGTTGGAACCACTCGAAGGACTTTACAAAATCACAATTAGGTGTACTTATGACACCAAGTGAGAATCTAAACATAGAATCATACAATGATTTCTCAATCGATGCTTTCAGAGTATTCTTGGCATATATGAATGTATTCCGTAATCAAGATTCATATGTGGTCAAAAGGGAAACAGAGAAAATTCTCAAAATAACACAGTGTTTTATTCGTGAAGAAAAGTTAGCACAACTTTTGGATTTGTTAGATTAAGATATTACTTTTGTAAAGTTATGGCATATACAAGAAAAACCACTGACCTTATTACATCCAACGATTTGGATTATATCCTTCATCAAATGAAGGACAAATCAGAAGTTGCTAGGCTTCTTTTGAAACAAAGACACCCTGTAGAAAATCTAGTTGATGACCACATTAATTATATTTCCATATCATCCACGGATAAGACAAAAATTTCTTATCTCACACCAGAACGAATAGAAACCCTTCTTTCAAAAGGAGAAGATCTCTGGACATCTAGTAAAAGATTTCATATAAAGCCGGGATCCTTTATATCCAAGATTTTCAAAGGCGTACATCCTAGAGAAGTTGAGATTTTTTCTAATCTATTCAGAAATATTCAATCCAAGATAGAAATGGATTTCAGGATCATCAAAGGTCAAAAAATAAGAGACTTCTATCACCACTCTACATATTATAGTGAGAATGGATCCCTTGGTGCTTCTTGTATGAAGTATGATGTCTGTCAAGAATATCTTGATTTATACACCCAAAATACCGACACCATTAGTTTGTTGATTCTCATTGACGATCAATGTAAACTTATCGGAAGATCCCTTCTGTGGGATCTTGGTGACACAAAAATCATGGACAGAATCTACACAATCAATGATGAGAATTTCCAATACCATTTCAAAAAATGGGCTGATGATAATGGTTATTGGTATAAAAAAGAACAGAGGTGGAATAATACTCTGTTCTTCGAAAGTAAAGGAAAGGTTGATTACAAACAGATTGATATCACTCTGAAAAACTACGATTTCGAATCATATCCTTATATGGATACATTCAAATTTATCGATTTTAAAAATGGTAGGATTTCGAATTACCAGCCACACGGTGTAAAATTTAATACCATATCTTCCGCCGAAGGTAAGGTTCAACCACCTGACATTTATTCACTCTGTGAAAAGAGTAAGACATATCACTCTTCCGATAGTATAGTATTTGTTCCTGCTCGTGGGATTAATGTTTGTTCAGATATCACAGTTTATTCGGATATCTATGACACATATATTTTAAGAGAGGATGCTTTTTACGATCAAGATTTAAGGGATTGGGTCTATCAAGACAACGATCTGAACAATGAGATTTTAATAAAACAAAAAAAGGATTCACAAAAAACAAATACTTGGTTTGACTTATTAAGTGTACCCATAGAATACGAAATTCCATCCGAAGAGTCACTTGTTGATACTCAACCTTTCTAAACAAACTTTCAATCCCTCATATAAATCAAATATGAGGGATATTGTTTTAGATAAACTCGAAATATTTAATGACCCCAAATTCATTTTTGACCCTAAATGGCACAAATACACTTATGATGGGAAACAATTCGAATCGGTTACTAAATTCATACAAAGATTTCATAAACCATTTGATCAAGACTATTGGGCAAAGAAAAAAGCAGAAGAAACAGGAGTCGAACAATCTGAAATTCTCGAAAAATGGAAATTAGTTAATGAGAGGGCTAATTTCATAGGAACCTCTACCCACAATTGGATTGAAAATTACTTCAATAAGGTCCATCAAGATATACCAAATGATATTGATATAGTAGATAGAATTAATAAATTTAATCTTATCTACGCTAAACACTTATATAAATTAGAACCCATAAAATTTGAACAACGAGTTTTTTCTGTTCAGTGGGGTTTGGCTGGTACATTTGATGCTCTCTTCTTGTGGAAAGATAAACTCGTAATATTAGATTGGAAAACCAACAAAAACTTCACAACTTCAAATTCCTACGGTGAAAAACTTTTGGAACCATTTGAAGATTATGATAAATGCCACTTGAATGAATATTCTATACAAATATCTTTGTATAGTCTAATTTTGAAAAAAATAGGATTAGATGTGAAAGTCGGTTACATTTTGTATATAGGACCGGATGATGATCCACAAATCCATAAGTGCCATGATTTCAAAGATATTTTGGAGGAATACCTCACAAATCAAGCATAAACACCAGCTGCACCAAGTACTTCTACCCATGTATCGGTAGAACGTAATAAGTTAAATGTATAAGCTGTAACCGTATTTGGTATTGGTGTTGGTGGTGTTCCACCAATCCATTTTATAGTCTGTGGTACACCTTCTATCTCAAATCCATTTACACCAAAATTAGTTAATCCTTGACTAACAAATACAGTAATGTTTATGGCTCTTGAATCTATGGTAGGTACGTCCATCATATTGATAGTAAAATCGTTCGCAGGTGATGTAACATAATATACTGAACCCAACCCAAAATAAAGTATGACTGTAGGACTTGTAACTAGTATAGAATCTACTAATATAGTAGTGATATTTTGTAGAGTAGTATCTCCTTGTAGATATGGATAATTCAATATAGCGTTTTCCAAACTAGCTGAATTTATTACCGGTTGTTCAATAGTACCAAAAACTTTTAAATTACCAAACACAGAGAAAGTACCACCATCGAAAGTTATGTTATCTTCCGCAATCAATCCACTTTCTGTACCATCACTTGTCACTACCTTATATAAACCATAATTATTAATAACAGCAGAAGGACCTGTGGAACCTTGTGGACCAGCCGCTCCAATAGGACCCTCTGGACCGGTAGCTCCAGCCCCCAGATTGATTTGCTTCCACTGACCATTAATTCGAATGTTTAGATTAGGCTCACCTGTAGAATTTGGGTCCCAAAAAACACCATCAGAAAAAGCTATTGAACCATCAATATCACTAGGTTCGGCGGTATTATAAGGTAGAGTTAGACCACCTTGATAGAATTTATAACCAAATTCAATACCAGATTCTGTTCCGGCTGTCCAATCAAAAGTTTTGAGACTGATAGAACTTTTTTGAGTATCTTCCATGAAGAATGAAATTTGAGCTCTCTCATTGTAAGTCACTTCTTCATTCTGATATGGTGTGGCTAGAGCACTAGATGGACCATCCCAATCCCAAGCACGGAAGAGGTAATTCGGACCACCCTCATTAGCGTGATTTGTGAATCTAATAGTATAGGGACCATCTATATAAAGGTGGTGGTTATTGAATTTAACCTCTTTAGTGGTGTTCCATCTTTCGAGGTTATCAATTACAAGTGGTTTATTTTGTAACTGCACATAGTCTCTTAAGTTCGAAACTGCAAGATTTTCTAGATAGGTTAAATTCCCATCCATTTCTTCTATTGAGAGCTTACTTCCTTTAAGAGTTCTGGTTATTAATGGCATTTCAAATTCCTTTTTTTATTCAAAATATTCATCTATATAGTTTCTTTCAATGTATTTATTGTTAGAATAATCCATATACTGATAGTTCCTCAATATATCTATTGAATTAGAATATCTATCAATTAACGAAATAGATTGATCTGATACAGTGTGTAATGATTGTGTACCAGGATACACCTCAACCCAATAGGTAGAGAAAGTTGGCGTAATTCTATTATTTTTATCCCAAGTATAATTATTAACACATATAAAAAGCTTCTCATTATAGTAAACTACATTTTCCTTTTTATAGTTCAATATGTTGTTTGGATTGGTCGAAAATTTTGGGATACCGACCTTGAGTAAGTTGGGATAAAATGTATATACATCCAATATTTGTGATACAGTTGTAGTATTATATTGTTTGATATCCCCCAGATATTGTGATGAAGTTAGATCAAAAAACTGAGTTCCTAATGTATATACACCTTTAGATATAAATAATGCTTGAAGATTTTGGTTTGATTTTGACTCTATAGTTCCACTGATTTTTTTAAAAGTGTTTTTTTTCAAGTCATTAGTGGTAGCAAATATCCTAGTATCAATTTTGAATTTGGTATACATAACATCCTGAAGGAGTTCAGATTTACCATACTCTATAACCTCATCTATAAGATCGAAATAATTTTGTAAGTATCCTTCACCTCTACTTACAATTTTTATAATTCTATCGTATAATTTTTCAATATCTTGTCTATATTGATTCATTGTTGACTTAGTTTTTTATTTTGTTTTACTAACGATTTCATTTTTATTTTTCGTGAATTTATTTCCCTCTTTATCGGTAAAAAATATTTTATCACCTTCAACTTTATCAATCTTTTTAACATTGACAATATCAGAAGCTGGTTTATCTTCAAGTTTTTTCCTTTCATCATCTGATAAATCCAACCAATCATCCATAGATTTTCCTTTCAAAATGTAGATAACTTTATCACCACTTTTGAACTCAACTGGATCGACTTTGACACCATACCGAACGTTTTCTACTAATTCGAAATCTTTAAAATTCAAAATTTTTCTTGAGTTCATCAATTCAAAATTTTATTTTTATATATTAAAAAGCAATTTTATAAACTTGATTTGCCTGATAAGATATAAATCACTATGAATTGGAATGAATATAAATACTTATCCGAAAAAACTTTATCACAAGAATTTCACGTAGGAAAACAAACAGAAAATCTACTTCACGGAGTAGTTGGTATTTTAACTGAATTAGAGGAACTTTTGAGTTGGAATGACGAAGTCAACAAAAAAGAAGAAGTTGCTGATATTTTTTGGTATGTAGCTCTCTTGGACAGAGAACTTTCTTTGAATCTTGAGATTTCTAAAAGTGTCACTGATTTCGTACAAATAAAGAATGAAGCTTTGATTATACAAAGTTTTAAAGACTCTTGTATGTTACTTGACTATTTGAAAAAGAAAATTTACTACAACAAAACGATAAATCTCGATGATTTCACATCCCATACTAAATCACTTTTCCACACGTTGTGTCTGTTTTGTGAACTCAATGATATAAATGTCTCTGAAATTCTCGATACAAATATATCCAAATTAAAAGCCAGATATGGTGAAAAATTCTCTTCCGATAAAGCTATCAATAGAAATCTTGAATTAGAAAGGAACATTCTAGAAAATGAAAATATTTAGTGGATCTACAAATAAAAGACTAACCGAGAAATTATATAATCACCTTGAGGAGATTTTGGATCATGATCAATATCTATTTCAAGATTTGACTATCGAAAAATTTGCTGATGGTGAAATCCTCCCCAAATTCAACAAATCGATTAGAAATCAAGATGTCTATTTTGTACAATCTACTCTTGGTAGTGATTCAATTATGGAGGTCTTGATGGTAGCTGATGCTTCCAAAAGAGCGGGATGTAAATCTTTTAATCTGATTGCTCCATATATGGGTTATTCTAGACAAGATAAAACAGATCACATCAGATCCTCGATAGGTTCAAAAGTGATAGCTGACATATTGGAAAAGGTCGGTATATCGACTTTATTGACTATTGACTTACATTCTTCCTCTATACAGGGATTTTATAATGTACCTGTAATTCACCTCAATGGGAATATCATTTTCATCGACTATTTGAAAAAATCAAATTTAGATAATTTGTGTATACTATCACCTGACCAAGGAGCTGTAAAAAGGGCGATTGATTTTTGTAAATCATTTCCTACCGCAACATTCGCAATGATGAATAAAAAAAGAATCAAACCAAATGAAGTTCACTCTATGGAATTGGTTGGTGATGTTAGAGGTAAAAATGTAATAATTGTTGATGATATTGCTGATACATTGGGAACAATAAAGAAAGCTGCTAAATTAGTAATGTCACATGGCGCTCTATCGGTCAGAGCTATCACAACCCACGGTCTTTTATCTGGTTCAGCCTTGAATAATCTTGAGGAATCCGAATTGACAGAATTGATAGTATCAGATAGTGTAGAGGGGGTATTGGATTTAGATCATTTAAAATTAAAGGTGATTTCCTCCGCGCCACTCATTTCAAAAACACTGATTGCATTGAATCACAAAAAAAGTGTTCACGAAATTAATTATGTTTAGACTTTTAAAAAATTGTATACAAAACATTGATAATTCAATATACTATAAATAAAAAATAATATTTTTAATGAAAAAACCTTATAGATTAGCAATTTCACAAATTGTTAAAAATGAATCCCACGTAATTGAAAGAATGTTAAATTCAATAAAATCTATTATTGATTGTGCAGTTTTTGTTGATACTGGTTCAACTGATGGAACTCAAGATGTAATAAAAAAGTGGGGAGAAACAAACAATATCCCAGTATTTGTTTATGATAGACCTTTTGATAATTTTGAGAACTCAAGAAACTATGCCATGCAGATGGTGAAGGATAAATCACAATATGCTTTTTGGTTAGACGCAGATGAAACTATCGAAATTGATCCGAAATTTGATAAACATAAATTAGATAAAGATCTGTATATGTTCAACACTTACATCGGTAATATGAAATACACAAGAAATGAGTGTTGGAATACAGATAAAGCATTCAGATGGTATGGTCCAGTACACGAATTTATAGTGTGTGATGATAGAAACATTTCATCGGGTCTCATGGATGGAATAACAGTAAAGGTAAAAATGGATGGAGGATCTTGGAAAGGTAATATCCCGGACAAGTATAAAAAACATTCTATGATTTTAGAGGATTATATCGACAATAAAGATAGAAACGCTAGGTGGGTTTTTTATACAGCACAATCATATCATGATTCAGCTACTATCCCTGATAATAAGCCTGAAAATGATGAAAGATTAAGAAGGTCACTCAAGTATTACAAAGAGCGTGTCAGTCGTACAGACGGATATGAAGAAGAAAGATTTTATTCTCAATTCCGTATCGGGACCATCATGAGAGCTCTAGAGGAACCCTGGTATCTTATAAAACAGGAATTATTGAAAGCTTATTCAATGGATCCATTGAGAGCAGAACCAATAAAAGTTATTGTAGACCATTACTTGAGTGTTGGTGAGTGGAATTTAGCTTATGTTTATTCGAGTTTTGCAATGCATGCACTACACAATAAAAATCCATATCCGACTAAACTACTATTCGTAGATGAATCCCTATATGTTTGGAGATTTTTGGAAGTACATGCTGCTGCTTGTTTCTATACAAACAGAAAGGATGAAGGTAAAAAGGCTTATCAAGAGCTACTTCAAAAAATTCAAACTAATCCTCAATATTTCACACCAGAGGATATCAGTAAAATTCAACAGAATGCACAGTTTTTTACTTGATTGATGTCAAAGCTGATTAGTCTGATAGGTTCACCCGCAAGTGGAAAGTCAACATTAGCCACTTCGGTACATACTGAACTCAAAAAATTAGGAAAAAACTCTATATTCATCAGTGAAGTCGCAACAGACTACATTGCTGAATATGGGGTACCTAATACTCCACAAGATCAAATAGTTATATTTTATAAGCAATTGAACCGTGAGAAGATGTTCATAGGTTCTAAAGACTATATAATATGTGACTCTTCTGGTATATTAAACTATTTTTATTTCAGAGGATTATTTGGTAATAAGTTATCAAATAAAGATATCGCAATAATAAATCATTTACAAAAGGAAATTCTCAAAACAATAAATCAGTGGGATTATATTTTCTATGTACCACCAATTCTTGATAATGTTGACGATGGTATAAGATACCATGATGAAAAGCAAATTTTAGATTTAGATAGAAGAATAAAGTCTTATTTAGAATTGGAAAACATTAATCACATCGATTTGAGTGATGTCAATTTACAAGAAAGGACTGATTATATCTTAAAAAAAATTATCTGATTATTTACTCAATAATCTGATTAGATCTTCAGTAATTTTTGAGATCATTTTTTTACCTTCTACTTCAATCATTGGAATATTTTTGATCCAACTGTATTTGTCATTTCCATCGATTTGAATATTTTCAACCATTTTGATCATCTTTGGGTTATTCTTGTACTTTGAAACATAGTATGATTTCAAATCATTTACGAAATGGCTTAAATCGACACCCTTCTTATAATTATATTTAACCATTTGAAGTTCATTGTCTTGTTTTTCTATCATCAAATACCAAATAGATGATTTGGAAACTTTTACATTCTCAAGAAAATTATAAGCTTTTGATGCTTTCACTCCTTTGGGAAGTTTAGCAATTTTACCAATGAACTCGACATTATTTTCCAAGATATTCAAAGGATTGTCAACCAATTCACCCTTTTCTGGCATTAAGTATTCCGTATTCATACCCTGTTGAACTTTATTTGGCTTCTCGTCGGGTAGATTAGGAACGTGTGGTGGTTCACTTTGTGGCATCACAGAAAGATGTGCATCTTCTTCAAGTTCCTTTTTGGATTTCTTGGATAGTTCGGAAAATTTTTCAAATGATTTTAACATTCATTAAAATATTTTTTTTATATATTAATTTCTACGTCTCTAATTTTTACTAGTTCTTATGTTTGTAGTAATATTTATCAACATTGTAATTTTTGAAATTCTTTATGATGTTAAAATTATCAAATAATATAGCCGCTAATCTCTGACAACTATCTAGAAAATAAAACATTCTATCATTTTCAAATAATTTAGGACTCAATGTTTTATTGAGGATATCCTTTTCATAATCTACAAAGTTCTTATCATCATCATGACGATGTTTTAATAGATAAAGTTCTTCCAAATGCTGATCCTTATAGTACATAATTTATATTGATTGTCTGAATTTAACGTCTATAGTACCTTTCTTTATTATATTTATAGATTTTAGTCCACCATCTTCCAGTTGGTTAGAAAAGTAAGTATTATTCCTATCGTACCAACCCCCACGAATTATTGGAATCTCATTAGGCTCGAAAAGTATATCACCTAAAAGTGGATCCAATCCAACATAAATCCTTGGATTATAATCTGGATTCGGATTTGCTGTAGGGCTTGTACTAAATTCATTATTCACATTCGCAGATCTATTTTGTTGTTCTAGTAAAGCTTGCTTATGAAAATCTTCATTTTTTCTGGATATGAAATTAATTTCAACGGAGTGAATCTCTTTGATAGTAGATATTTGTGAAACCAATTCGCTTTTAGGTATTCTATCCAATCTATTAAAATTTAAAAAGTACTCCGAAACCTTCTCATAGATTTGAGATTTGACAACTTCATCTAAAGCATCAGTGTAAGTCATTATAAATACATTCATAACGTAGTAAGATAAAACTGGTGAGGTTATCACATACCTCTTTGTCAATTGTATATTTCCAGCAGTTCTCAAATACTCATCTATTTTTGACTTTTCGTTATCATCTAGTTGGAAAGCCGCCAAATCGACACTAAAATAATCAGCATTTGTATTTCTGAATAATTTGATGTTTGGTGTAGCAACAATATAAATGACACCATTATCATCAAGGTATGCATTTACGTGAGAAAATACACCCAACCTTTTTATTTGATACGAATATTGTTGGGGTAGTCCTATTACAAAATTATTACTAGTAATTGGTAAGATATTCTTGGTAAAATTAAGATTCTCTCTATCCGCGCCAAAATTAATATCTGTGTATATACTTACATCGAATATTTTTGATGGATCAATTGTACCCCCAAACCCATCGATTGGTAGATCAATAAAAGTCCAATCATTTGGTGTTCTTCTGAATATTGAACCTGATGAACCATCACTCACTAAATAATTAATTTCAATGGGAGCTGCCAACGTTGGTATAGCCCCGAATCCACCATTTCCAAAAATCACATCAATACCTCCATTAAAACCAGTTCTGACTATACAAGCTTTTTCATCTGGTAGTAAATCATAAAGGTGTTTTTTTACTGTCCAATATTCACCATTTACAGTAATCTCATAATTGAAATTTTCAACGTCCTTTTGATTATTTCTTAAGTTTACTTGGAACGTTTGATTCTCTGCTCCCGTGCTTGTAAATGTTACTTTATCCCATTTACCCTGTATGAGTGGTATAAAAAATTGTGTTGATGAATTAACTAAATATGTTTGACTATCGGTACCGAGATTGAAAGAGTATTCCAATCCATTCGTTTTATTTTTTATAGTAGCCCTATTTGTAATAGTGATTCTACCACCTGGTAACTCACTTTCTAAATCAACAGATGTTTTGACAGTAAATTTGATTGTACCTGTAGCACTTATATTTCTACTTGGTATATGACCGACGTAGATGGCCGCATTCCTTATAACCCTACCATTCAAAGCATTAGCTTCTGACAAATCAAATTGTTTTATACTGTTTTTGAGGTAAAGTATAGACAATTGATAAAGATTCTCTAATACCAAAAGAATTTGACCATATGGACTTGCTGATGTAAATAGAATATTCGATTTTGAATATTCCTGTTTAAGATAAAGTTCTATTTCACTTTTAATTCTAGAGAAACTAATTTCTGTAAGATTCATTACCAAAAATATTTTATAAGTTATATATTAATTATAAACTCATCTATGTCCTTTTTATAATCCAATATTTATATATAGTATATAAATATAAGGGTTTCAGATGGATTTTCAACAGATTTTAGATTTACTTGGTAATCATAGCATACAAGGAATTTTATTTGCACTTGGTGCTTTGATATTTTGGATATTGGATTCTATGTTCGGATTACCAAAAATTATTATGAGGGTCTTTTATTCTGTTATAGAGTTGGTACTGAAGAAAAAAATAAATGGTGATGATACAGAATTACAATTCAAACACATAAGCGAATCAGATATAAATAATCATGATATTTTCAACTATCTAAATTTTTGGATTTATTCAAAAATACCAACTCTAGAATTTTCATCTGAATTTAGAACTGTTGTTTTTAGAAAATATTTGACTATTTACCTAAAAAAACACAAAGTCATTTTCAAAAGATTTGTTGAGGAAAAAAATTTCTGTGAGATGGATGATACTCAACTTTGGAATAGTTTACTATCACTAATCAACGAAATTATTTATGATTATGAAACGGAAATGGTCGCTGATGGTATTCCGAGAATTATAATTGAGAAAATGAAATCTAAAAACAATGACAGAATTTCACTTACGATCGATCTGATAGAAGGTATTTGTAACAGCTCATTCTACACTTCAGAGAAAAACTTCCTTAAGGTCTATTCAATATTAAATATTTACCTTGCAATTTTAGAGAACACAATTACTGGTTCTGTAAAAGTGTGTGATTCGATAAATGGCCAATTAAGAGGTATGTCTATGGATGGAAAAATAGAGCCCTAATTCATTAAATCAAATACGGTTTCTATTTCAAATTCAGAATCTGTCAAACAGAGGTCGTAATCAACAAATCCTTCAAAGTCTTTGTCATCTGCTATCATCCTTCTTTCTATAGAATCGTTATAATCTTTACGTTCTAATAATCTCTGTTTGATCACATCTTTATCCATTTTCAAATACACTACAAAACATTTTTGCCTCTCCTCCCTTGTTAATTGACTCAATTCTTTTGTTGTCATTATGAATATTTGGTTATTGGTCCAATTTTCATTGGTAATTCCGTAATACCAATTTATACCATTGATGACAAATGTTTCCGATGTTTTAATATTGTTATTTTTTGCGAAATCAATATACAAATCAAAGTCTATGAAATCATAGTCCAATCCATTGACTTCAGAATCTCTTTTTGGCCTTGTTGTAAATTTAGGTGAATATCTCAAACCTAATTTTTGCAGCCCCTTTCTTAAGTAATCCTTACCACTACCAGAATGGCCAAGTATGATGATTTTTTCTTGTTTGTTTGACATCAATTCATTATATTCGACAATGAACTATTGTTTAACTTTGGTTACTTGAGTAAATTGATCTTTTGAAAATTTATCAAAATCCATTACCTTAGACTTTTTAATTCCACCTTGATTCGCTGTAAAATCTTGTCTATTTGCAAATATGTCTTTAAGTCCCCTTAATATTTTGTTTTTGCGTCTTTTATTCGATCCTCTTCTATCAGACAATGGTGCGGCTATTTTTTGAAAAGTTTTCTTTCTCCCTCCAGGATTATAAGGTACCCCAATGTCTCCCGAACCAATTTTGCCACCACCTAGACTGAATGCGGGTTCAGTAGTAGAACCAGCATATACAGAGGGTTGAGGTGAAGAAACTGGTCCCATACCTCCGATAGTAGCAGTCGCGTATCCCACACCACCAGCTCCTATACCAGTTGAAGCCGCTGCTGATGCTCCACCGGGTCCATCTTCAAGAATAGAGTCTATATAAATCTTTTCTTTTTCTACAATAATTTGTGATAAAAGTTCGACATTCAGTCCCTCTACCATCATTTTGCCTCTCAAATCAAAAAGTTCTTCTAAACTCAAATTGTTTACATTCATACGGTATATATTTTTTCCCAAAGACGTAAATTATCTTATATATAGGTCAATGGACTTTTTTCTGAAACTTGAATTTAACAGATTAATCAAGGAATTGGATTTTATAGAGTCGGACTTACTATACAAATCGACCGTATTGAAACTAGCTGATGAAAACTTCATTAAAAATGTCAATGACGTTTTGGAAACATTTCCACAATTAAAGCAGATTGTTGATAATCGTATAAATAACAGATTCTCTATTATCCAAGAACAACAATTACATGAAAATTTGGAAACTCTATCCGAGGAAAATGAGATAATTTATGAAACCAAAGATCCAAGAGTTAAAACACTTTATAGACAGATTGCTAGATCAACTCATCCTGATGTAGCTTCACAGTCTAATCTCAAAGAAGTTTATCTACAAGCCCAAAAAGCTTATGATTCAAATGATTTGGTGCAGATTATGTCAATTTGTGAAAAATTGAAAATTGATTATGAAATCACAACACAAGAGTTTGAATTGATTAAGAACGAAATAGATTTGAAAAAACAAAGAATCAAATTTTTAGAATCAACATATACTTGGAAGTGGTATCAAGTAGAATCCGAAGAAGAAAAAAATAAAATTATACTTAATTATTTAGAAACACAAATTTCTAGATGATATTTATCTTAACTTTTCTATCATTCAAAAGTTTTTGGAAATCATCTTTCCTAAAATATTTTTGATAAATATCATTCTCTTTTTCCTGATTTTGTAAAGTCCATTCATTACCATTTGTTGTGGAGTAAATGAAATTATCTCCCTCATCCTCAATCTCAATTACTTTTGAAGACAATTTGTCATAGAATTTTTTTATGTCGCCAGTGACCTTATACATTCTCAAAGACTCCCATTTTGATAAACTGTCGTTCCAAGATTGGAATAAGATGTAGTCTGGATTTTCCAATTCACTCTGTTCTACTTTATGAATCAAAATGAATCTACAAGGCTTATTCAAAAAAGTTTCAAAATCATCACTGTTAGTAATTGTGGATTTTTTGAGCCCATTTTTTGATAGATTTCTAATAAACTCTGGATTTGTAGTCAATAAATCCAAATTAAGATCATCCGAAAAATCAGATTTTGAAATTTTGAGAGTGTCGTAAAAGTCAACCTCTTCTGCACCAATAGATTTGAGGATATTGTCATACATTAATCCTAGAGATTCATTGATGTCAATTTCTATCAACCCAATATCGATTTGAATTGATTCTTTGAATTGATTATAAGTTTTAACGAATTGCATTCGAATTATAAATTATCGTGTGGTGTTTTAATATATATTAAAAATAGAATTTATTTTGAATGAAGTGGTTACAACGATATGAACTTTTTATAGAACAACAAAATCAATTTTTACCACAAAGTCAAATTGAAATCAAAAGTCCTATCAAATACAACCCTAAAAATTTAGTAGGGGAGATTTGTATTGGCATGTTATTACTTAATAATAACTTTCTTGATGATTTATTGGATAGAGGTTTGAAAGCTAGATATTCTGAAAATTCTCAAGTTTTTTTGAGTGACTTGAAGACTATGTTGATCAACAAAAACAGACTTCAATTGGGAAAATTTGACGGTGATATTTGTGTGGAAGATGATGATACTTCCAAATTGACAAATTTATTTGATGATTTAGATTTTGTAATCGAAACTGATTGGCAAATATTAATTGATGCTAGAATCACTGCTAGAAACATTTGCGATAAAATTCTACAAGATGATAAACTGACACCGGATATGATAAAGTGTGTATACTGGGTTGGTTTGACTGATGATAAAACTTTTCCAGAAGATCTTGTAATTGAATTGGAGTCGGGCAATCAACTGAATATAGTCTTAAACAAAAGTATATCGAGTCAAAAAACGGTTTCATTCAATACTTTTGGAGATGAAGTTTTGGGAGTTGATTTGGATGGATTGTATAAAGAAGAGTATTCAAGTAAATGGGATAAATTAGTGCAAAATTGGGTCAAGATAATATATGAAAATGCTAATAAAAACATTCAGATTCATATAGAGAAATTTCTTGATCCCCAAAGAGTTGATAGTTTGAGTTATTTTGAGTATTTTGATATCAAGCATAAAGATATCAGGTTCAAAAATATCGGAGAACATATAAAGGAATTTGATAAAAATATTCTAACTCTTTCAGATTTGATGAACGAGATCTGGAAACACAAAGAATCTTGTTTTATTGACCCACAAAGAGTACAAAAAGATTGGATAGAAAAGAAAATTTTTATTTTAAATTCTAAAATATTGGAACACCTATTTACTGAATCATTACTTAAAAATTATCCAAACCAAATTACAAAACAAGATGATGGATACAAAAAATTAGATGGTGATATTAAAATGAGGATGATGAAAATCATCGTAGAGAAAATGGGTTGTCTTGAAAGAACACTTTATTTATTTTCTAATAAGGGGAATACTATGGATTTCGTACCAAGTAGAGATTTATTTAGAAAAACATACGATGATTTCGAAGTGCTTATCGACTATCATGTGAAAATGGTATTGAATCCCAACGATGAAGATGATAATAATTTCAAAATCAAATTGATTCTGAATATGGATTCCAAGAAATTACTTGATTTGATTATTTCGATAAATTTCACAGGTGGTGAATTGTCGAGTAGATTGTCCTCAAAATTCAAATTTATACCTGTGCCGGATTTCAATTTTGTTTTAACAAATAAGATGCGAGGAGAAATCTATGAAGATTAAGAAATTTTTTGAAATGTTCGATGAAAAATTCGATTATGATAGAATCATAACAATTTTGAAAAAAACATATGGTTGGGGATTGGGTATTGTAAGTTTTATAGACGAATTCGAATCAAATACTGAATACTTTCTTGATCCAAAATCCGAAGATGAATATATTGAACAATTTCACATTTTCCTTTCGGACAAACAAGTAAATAAATTAAGGGGTAATATAAATTCTACTCCTGATTTAAGACTGGGTAAATGGAAGTTAGGCATTCAAGTAGATAAACCAACATCGATCTACAATCGATTATACTGAAGCATTTGCTTTATCTATGGCTTGAGACACAGCATTCAAATACTTTAGAATATAATTTTCTCTGTAATATTCTATACCTTCCTCCGTGACATTCTGTATGATAGTACCGTCAGGTAGTTCTATATCGTAAATAAATCTGTCTTCATCTTCTCTTGGGTCTACCTCCGTTTCGATGTTTGGAATTTTTTCGAAATCAGTTGCTAACTTACCAAAATCAAAACTATCAAAATCTATTTCTGTACCGAAATCAAATCCGGCAGCTTTTGCTAAATCAGAGGCGTCACTAGAAAATTTTCTCCTGTAAGCTACAACTCTATTTTGTGATTTATTCCCTTCGAATCCAACAATAAAATTATCAAGTAATCCCTGAATTTCATCAATGTCTTCCTCTTCGAAAGCGTAACAAGGATACTCAACACCCTCTGTTGAACCAACACCATAGTAATCACCACGAATTCTGCCTGGTAAAAGGTCTCCACTTTTTGGATCAATTAACCAAAATCTATATAAGTGTCCTAATTTTTTCAATTTCCTAGTTGCTCTCCTAAAAATTTTAGCTCTATTGTTGGCAAGAAAAGATTGAATCCAATTCATCAGTTTAATAATCAAATTATTGAACAATTTGATTGGTAGAAAAAATGCTCTTAAACCTTTGATTATTGGTGTGAAAATGGTAGATAGAATTTTTATTCTTGCTTTACTTACAAATATCGGTATGATTTGAAAAATTTTGAAATATGGATTCAGTTCTTGAATAGCCTTTAGAATATCAAGATAACTCATAATTATTTTCATAGTCTGTGAGATAGCATTTGCCACATTCCAAGGTGGAGCGACAATTATTTGAATAATTCCAGCAATTCCAGTAGCTGTCAAAATTATAGCAGTGATCAATCTTTTAACAATATCAATAAAACCATTTACAATTTTTAATAAACTATCTTTGATAGTCCTCAACATTTGTTTTGCTTCTTCCTTCAATTCCTTGACTTTTTCATCATAGATCTTTTTGTATAGTTTGATCTTTTCTTTTCTTTGCTCCCTTCTTTTTTTTCTACGTTCTTCTCTTTCTGCTCTTCTCTTCGCTTTTTCAGCCTCTGTTATTGCCTCCTGTTGCTCTTTAGGTAAAGCTTTGAATTCTTCCTTTTCTCTTCTCTTTTTTTCTCTCTCTTCATCTTTTGCCTCCAATTCTTTCTCCGAATCGAATATCATATCAGCTTGTTCTTTGGTAATTTCCGGACAACGGCTTCTTAACATTTGTTTAGCAGCATCTTTGACACTGGGCCAAAAACTTTGTGTAAGTGAACCTATTGATTTAATCGGTATAGCATCCCAATTTATACCCGTTGTTTCTATATCTTGTGTCAATCCAGTGATTTCCGTAAGTAACTTATCATATTCTGCCATATATTATATATTCAATAATATCAACTTCGGGTTAACTTTTGACAGAACGGAGATATAAATAAAAAAATATAGACTTATGGGAAAAAAAGCTAAAGAACACAGAAAAAAAGTTGCCAAGAGAAATAGAATCATTGCTCAAGAGAGAAAGAGATTTGAAAAAATGTCACAGGAACTTCTTACGAAAATGTACGAACAATCAAATAATCAAAGTACTCAACCAACTTTCAATCTTCCGAATATGGATGGCCCACTCTTTGTTCCTACTACTGAACCAATTATCAATTCCACAGTCCAAAGCGGCCCGATAATATAAATCCCAACATCCAAAGAATCAGACTAGGATTTGATTTTTCAGAAATGATTGTGTCGATTTTCGAGTTGATAATTTTTTTGACAAAATAACAACACTCATCGCTGGATTTGTGAGATGTCAAAAAATTGTTCATAAGAAGAATAGATTCTACGTCCGTTTTTTTCATTTTCAAAAATATTTTAACTATTTCTATATATAAACAAATTTTCCAAATTTTTATGAATAAGACAAATAAATTTAATATCAACATTAATAAAGATGATCAAAACATAAATGACTTCTTATATTGTTGGTCCGAAATGGGTAGTAAACCATCAAAAAACATTATTTATAAAAATTTTAGTCACGATGAATTCTTTTCCATTATTTCTAAAAAATTAGAAATCCTTTCGATTCAAAAAGATATAATTCCATTTGATTCTACCGATATGATCAATGTACGGACATTCGGTAAATTGGGTGATGATATCTGGATTAGCTTCACAACCTTTGATGCAATAAGTGATGAACCTTTTATAGGTGAAATTTGTTTTTATTACAATTATAATCAATTAGACCAGGTTGAAAAGTTTATATTCAATCTTGATGAGATTGAAGTTAATGATGAATCCCAAGAAGTAGAAAGAGAGAATAATCTATATTCATTATTCATAGGACAATCGGGATTCGAATTGGATTCCATAAAAATAAAAGATGAAATTTTAGAAAATTTTGACTTTTATTATAATGATGATACCTTGAAACAAATTGATAAATTATCAAAGAAAATAAAAAAGACACATAAAGGGATTTCCATAATTTATGGTGAGCGTGGTACTGGTAAAACAAATGTATTAAATTACTTGAGTAAAAAAGTTATCGATAAAAACTTCATTTTCATCCCAACCACATTATTCGATGTCACAATAAATAATCCCGAATTCAGAAATTTTATAAAGAAAAATAAAAATTCCGTGATCGTATTAGATGATTGTGAATTATATTTTAGTGATCTTTATTCCAAATCAAATTTATTCACAAATAACCTAATCCAATTAACGGATGGTATTGATTCCAATGATCTATCTTTAAATTTATTACTAATCTTAAATTGTGAAAAAGAGAGTGAAATTGACAGTCATTTATTCGATTCGAATCATATTTTAGACATCATAAATATAGGTACTTTGGATAAAGAAAAAGCAATTGAATTATCAAAACATCTTGGAAAAAAAAGTAAGATAAAAAAATCAACCAAAGTCATAGACATTATCAAGAATAAATTAAGTTTTGGTAGTGATGTTGAACTTGGGTTTTAGTTGAGATGAAAAATTTCACAGATGATGAACTTTTAGATTTTTTGATGACCTCTGATTTCGATGAGAATCTATCACCAGAGGAGTTAAAGAGTTTATTGATAAAATTCAGATACTTTTTCAGAATAGTCTCATCAAGACAAAATACCATAGAAATTCAAAAGAAAAGATTCGATTCCGAACTCGAAAATATCAAGGTCGAAAACAAAAAAAGAGAAGAAGATTTGATTGAAAATAATCGAAGATTATTCGAAATATTGAAATCAATTAGTGGCCGGAGATTAAGTTTTACTGAAAGATTACTCGGAAAAGTAAAACTGAAAACAAATGAAATTTTTGATAATCCCAAGAAATCTTAATTTTTTCAAAAAAAATGGAGTAAAGTTTACTTTGATATATAAAAATAAAAAATATTTCTAATCATGGAAAAGGAAAATATGGAATACTCCGATAAGTATGATTACTTGTTGAAAGTATTAACCGAAGTGATTGAAATTGATGGAAAGAAAACTACCCTCAAAGATGATTTTGATAAGTTTTTTGTAAAATCAAATAAAACTGCTGGTGTCAGAATAAGAAAAGTTATGCAAATATTAAGAAAGACAGCAGAGGAAATCCGAAACGACGTTCAGAATTATAAAAGGAATTTCTGAAAAAATAAAACTCCATTTTTCGATGGAGTTTTTTTATATATACAACAAATAGTTAATCAGTACAAATGGATAAATTCAGTAAAATTTTTAATCATAAGGTCAATGAATTACCAAAATTGATCAAATCACCAGAAGAAATGGAAGTTGAGCAATTGAAATTTGGAATTATGAAATTGATGGATAATTGTTTGACTATTAGATCCTATGGATCTGCTCGTTCGAATATATTGGAGGATACTGTGAAAATTGCAGGTAAAGAAATGTTTATAGAGGCTTTAATTGATTTTATGTCGGATAAAGAGTATAAAGAACAAATAGTATTACTCGAATCAATGAAATCTGAAACAAAAGATTGGCAATCGATAGATAATAAAATTGCTGAAATCAATGAAAAGATTCAAAATGTTAGAAATTTGACAATCAACAAAAATCAAGTCAAAAAAATCAAAATGTTTTTAGAGACTTACGGTGAGGATGAAAGATTCGAAACTTTATTGGAAAACTATGTTTCGAAATTAGAGGATGGTAAAGTAGCCTACCTAACGTCAAATATAGTTAAAGAAATGATAAAAAATACAAAATATTCTATTTACCCTAAAAGACAGTTAGAACAAATTGCTAAACAGTATTTGATTAGGGCTACACAACTAGGATTTAACCCGAATGGAACAGACATCAATATTTGATGAAACTTTGGTCAGTAGAATTTCTAACATGACTATTTTTGACCAGTTTGCACAAACAATTTTTGTGGAGCATAATACTGGTATGATCGAGGTTGAAAGTTCATATAGAGAATCTAATACAATCAAATTTATCAGAACTGAAATATCATATAATCTTAAAAATCATCGTATACTTTCGAAACATTTACATAAAAGTAACATTTTGATTTCCGATTTGATGGATGGGTCAACTATATCAGTTGATAAATCAATATGTAGATGTGTTTCATCTGATTTGAATAAGTTGTTTATACAAGAATTGACAAGGTTCCAAAAAACCGAAGAACACACATTCAAACTTTATAATCAAAACTTCATTCGAAGGTTTTTGAAACCACATACTGAATCGGATTTGATAGAAAAGTTTATAGAAGTATCTAATGGAATGAGTTGGGCAATAATACCATATAATCTATCGAATATATTTTATAAATCAAATAAATTAGAATTGAGTCAAGAAGAAAATCAGAAAATAATCTATCATTTAGGAAAAATTCAAGATATTCATTTGTATATAAATCCAGACGATACTTCAGGTAGAATATTTTTTGGTAATTTTAATTCTTTGATAATACTAGCTAATAAATACATGAACATATTTGAAACTACACACGGTATGAGTTATAATTTTGAGTATTTATTCATAGAACAATCACCAATAAAATCTCTACAAGTCATTTAAGAGCTCATCCAAAGCCGAATTTCTTAAATTACTTACAGTCTCAAATATCCTATAAGGATAAGATCTAGTAAAACCAAGGTCATTTTGTATTGAAACAGTCAATCGACCCGAACTGATGTCTTTTGATTTGACTACGTAGACTTTGTTTTGAGACAGTCCACTATAATAATCAGTTGTCTCAATCAATTTAACCGATTCACCCTCCTCAATTTGTTTCATTTTTCTTTCAATTTCTAATTGAATGAATTTTGTAATGTTCTCCACATTTATTCTTCTGAAGTCATAATTTTGACTAGACAGTGAGTCAAACATATAATCAACAATTTGATTTGTCAGGTCAATTTCTTTTTTTATTGTGGTATCAATAGATGGTAGTGGTCTAGTGTACCATTCTGAAATCCTAGATTGATCTTCAATTTCAATCTGATTTTGTATGCAAAAGTTAGCGATGATTGCGGTGGAGGGTAAAAAATTATCACTATATCTCAAGCCTCCTCTTCTTCTTTTATTTCCAGAATATAATTCCCATCTAGAAGAATTTATTAATTTCTCGAATGATTTTTTACCTTTAGATTTAAGAATTTTCTTTACGGATACATCAGCAGCATTTTTTACTAACATATCTTGAAATTCTTTTATGGTAATTTTTTTATTGTAAAAAACTTCCTGATTTAATTTTTTTTGGTGTCTAATAAAATCAATAAAACTCATAATTGAAATAAATCCATAAGGACGACCTTCGGAATACATATTTCTTAATTTTTCACTATCATTTTCCTTTGAATAATCATCGAGTAATTTGAAATCTTTCTTTAAAGATTCGAGTTTGTCAAGATTATTCAATATGATTTCAGAAGTCAATTTCATAGGTTACAAATATAATAAAAAACTTTCAAAATAATATATACAATATTATAAATAATACCTAGAAATGCAAAAGTTTACAAAAATTGATGAATCCAAAAGATTTATGCCAGATCCAAGTCTGTTGAAAAGTTATGCTTCATTTATCATGCCGTTATACATCAATGGTAATCTCAAAATTGAAGATACTCTATTAGACGAATATCTAGATATGAATAAGAAATCGAACCGATATCAAAATACAAATGTTGTATGTGATGCTGAAATCGAAGCTGTGAAAAATGTTTTGGAAAATCCGACTACCATTAGTGGATTCAATCAATTAAAAAAAGAAGTTGAAGACGGTTGTCCAAAACTTCAACAATTTTTAAGAAAATTTGTTCAAAATAAGGATACATTTAACAAATGAGGAAGTATTCTGAAAAATTTTTGAATGACAGCGATTTGCTGAAATTCGCTCGTATAGGATTCGAATTCGAATTCTACATGAAAGATTTGTCTTTTTATAAAACACTAGAATTATTAAATCAGTACTTATCACCTGTCAAGGTATGGGGCTTCAGGAAATACCATTCTGATATGACACCTGATTCGAAAAACTTCAAGATAGAACCAGATTTATCAGGTGGAGCCAACATGGTGGAATTAGTAACCGGTCCACTTGATTATTTCGAAGCTAAATTTCACTTGAATAAGCTCTTGAAATTCATACAAACCTATGGATATACTAATGATAAGTGTTCGATTCATTTCAATATTTCATTCAAGGATGAATGTGAAAAAAATCTAAATGATTTAAATGTTTTGAAATTAGTTTTGACTATGGATGAAGACGAAATTTATTATGTCTATCCAATGAGAAAGAATAACGTTTATGCTAAAAGTGTTAAGAATATTATACCCTATAAAGACTACGATTTCAACAATATTCCAATTGATGTCATCAAAAATAACCTCATGTTACCTGATGATAAATATTATGGTATTAATTTTTTACACATCAACAATCCAAAAGAAACCCAAAGACTTGAATTTAGATACATTGGTGGAAAAGATTACGAGAAAAATATAGGTGATATAAGTTACTTTTTAGATTCATTTATAAAGAATGTTTATAATTCAATTGACGCACAGTTTAATACCGAAGATGTGGAGAAAATCGAAACTTATTTAGAAGATAATATCACAAATTTCAAAAATTTCTCGAAATATGATAATTTTTTAATTGAATTTCCCTCTGTAACTTTACAAGTAGACCAAAACTATGATTATAATACTGTAAATGCTTATTACGGTCGTTTGTACACAAAGCTATTTGACCTAATACATTCGATTGATTCTTTTTCGGACGCTATCATAAACTATGTCACTGAAACACAAAGGTTCGAACTAATTGATGCTCAATTCAAAGCAGTTAGGAATATTAAAGATATTGATTTGATAAACTGTACGTTGACTGAAGCGATATTACAAGAGTGTAGTATCATAAATTCTAATTTGAGCAATTGTCAAGCAATAAAATCTAGTATTTGGGGTTCAGAATTGAAAAATTCAAAAGTTCTGAATTCATCTGTTGAATCCACCGAATTACATAATTGTTATTTCATGGGTGGATATATGAATGGAGATATGTTTGGTGGTGTATTAAGAAGTGGTAAACTGGGTCCATATGCAAACGTGAGTTCTGAAACAAAGATAATTTCAGAAACTGACAATTTCTTTGACACCGAATTTGATGAAGACAGACCTTCTGGAGGTAAGAAAATGTTAGATTTGAAAGGATTCAAAAAATAACTTAATCCTCTAACTCACCTAATTTAAATACTTTTCCACTTGGTGTGATTCTCGGTACATCCGAAGATTGGATTACTTTATTATCCATCTCTGGTTCTTTGGTCGTGTATTCTTTTGGTTCAGACCATTTTAAATTAAGATTGAAAGTCACGCCCGATAAATCTGTAATTATTTTATTTTTGAACATATCGACAAATCTCTGTCCAACGTAAGGTTCTTTTTGACACTCTCCGAAGATATTCGAAATTGATCCTATGCCTCCATGTCCACCAGAAACAGTAATTTCATCTTGACCAATTGATGTGTCGGCATTATAATATCCCAAATGTTGTTGGAAATTCTTTAGTAGATTAGTCATATAAGCTCCCAAATCATTCACAGTCTCACCAGACTTAAGTTTTGGTAATTCATCACCATACTCATCCATCTTCTTATATGAACAAACCTGAAGTGTTCCACCATATTGCAATAAGATAAATTTTGGTTCATTCGGAATTTTACCAGATTTGAACTCTTCTTGAATTATAGTCCTAGCTCTCAAGGCATTTGCCCACGTACCTGTAGGTATGAAAGCTAAATCCCCTATGATCTGATATCCATCCAATTGAATTAGACCACCCTTCTGAAATGAAGTTAGGAATTCCTCTTGTGATTTGTAAACTATCTTCTCTCCTTTACCAAGGACTCTTTTTTTCATTTCTCCTAGTCTCCAAGAAGCATCAGACATTAATCCTTTTTTTCTACCAAATTTATCAATATTACTCTCTGGATATAAAAGTTTCATAGTATTGTAAATAGCAAAAATAGAGGCATCTCTACAATTTTCTATTACAGCGATAAGTGTCTGTGTGTCAGATCTTTTCAAGAATTGATTGAAAGCAGCTGCAAATTCCAGTCTTTTATTATCAGATTTTTTTATATCCGATAAATTGAAATCAAGTAATCTACTCCAATCGACAGAATAGTCTTGATACTTCGCCGAATCAATCATATCTATTACAGAAACTGTCAAAGAATCTTGGGGCACACCTAAAGATTGACATATTGCTTCATACGCAGAACCAGTCTTCTTCTTTTGGACTGGTGATTTCATATATTTTTGAAGCTGGTCTTCTGTGAAAGAACCATGGTGATCCAAATAATAATCAATCATTTCATCCCTATCATCACCCGGCATATTTGCAAAATCCACAACCACATTAATCAACTTTGGGTCAAGAGAAGTATATTTCCAACCCTCGGAGTAATTTAATATTCCATATTTCACTATTTTGAAACCGGCATTTAGTAAATACTTTTTTACTTCAATTGCTGAAAAAATGCCATCCATATCATCGTGTGTATATAGAGCAACTTGTTTACCAACTTTACCTTTTCTAATCCAGTAGGATTCATCTTTCGGAAGTCTAGCAGAAGCCTCCTCGTTTATCGGTGTCCAATTATCAAATCTTAAAATTTTCATATATCTATATATTAGATAAATAAATCAGATATATAAAAATAAAAAAATTTATGATTACTCTAATGTTGATGGCTATCGTATCCTTTGTTACGATAAATATTATTGCGAGAAATACAAAGAAAAAAATCGAGGAAAAAAAGTCATCGGAGTGTGGTTGCGGAGGTAATTGTAGGTGTGAGGTTAGCGGTGATTAAATTATTTCATCAATTCTTCTATCCCTAAATTCTTCTTTTGTCATAAAAGACTCATGAAATTCATCTTCCTCATAGTATCCGATATGGACTTTTGGTTTCACATAGACAAAATAACGTCTGATTTTATCACCAACAACACTTGACATGGTTTCCACTTCGTAAATGAACTTTGTTCCAGCAGGATAAACGATTTTCCTACCACGTTTTCCCCAAAATTCTTTTTCAAATCTTAAATAACAATCTTCCATTTAATAAGCTAAAGGTAAATCTTCCCAGTTAGTTGTAAATTCTTTTGATAACATTTCCCTCCTTGTTTGCCATTTTTGATGTTCTACTTCTGGCTTTTCCCTTGGAGTTGAATCTTCTACAAATATACCAAATTGTTTGGATTCTTTTGGTTTTAATTTACTAAAACTTATACCAGCCTTGTAATAAAGTCTAACCGGCATCTCACTCAAATAAGGTGCAATCTGATTCCAAATCGCATCAATATTTTGAGTCTGTTCGGTTAGGTTTATAGATATAGACCAAACAAAATAATTTGAATCAAACCTATTTGTAGTAGCAAATAAATTAACACGATTAACAGCAAGTCCTTCTTTAACTAACTTTCTGTGACACTTGTTTAAGAATGTCCAAAAAGCATTCTTAACTTGTAATGGTTCCCAAACAGTAGAACCAAAACTCCTTGAACAAGTAATCATCTTTGGTCTTTTAAAATCAGTTGATATTGGGTGGCACAAGCATTCATTTAACTCTAACCAAGTCCTGAGACCAGTAACGTGTAACATCTTTCTTACTGTGTTGGAATCCATTTTAATAAACTTATCAACATTGTCAACACCACGCAATTGTAACCTTTTTCTGTACTTTCTACCAATCCCCCATACTTCGTCAATTTCTAGGTTGTAGAGTATTGACTTATCTAAATCCCAATATGAACAAGTTCCTTCAAAGTTTTTATTAGTCTTTGATATATGGTTACAAAGTTTAGCTAATGTTTTATTAGGAGCAACTCCAATAGATACTGGAATGCCAGTTAGTCTTTGTATAGTAGATTTGATTTGTTTTATTTCATCTAGTATCTTATCCTCTGGTATATGAGATAAATCTAAAAACGATTCATCGATGGAATATACTTCTACCCTTGGGACTAATCGTTTAAGTAGGTTTGCTATTCTATCTGACATATCACCATATAAGGCATAGTTAGAAGAAAACATCTTAATCCTCTTTTGGGTATCATCTTCAAGTTGGAACTTTGGTTGTCCCATCTTTATACCCATATCTTTTACCTCTTGACTTCTTGCAATAAAACAACCATCGTTATTTGATAGAACAGCAGTGGCTACACCTTCATAAGCAGGTTGGAATAGTCTCTCACAGGACACATAGAAATTGTTACAATCGATCAGTGCTATTTTTTCTTTTGACTTAATGTCCAAGTAATTGTCCCCCATATATCATTTTGTTTATTAAACGTTTCTAATAGTATCTTTTTTTCTTTTATCAAAACCAAGTCACCTGACTCTGGTGTAACTGACTTATCCACCACAAGAATATCACCTGGTTTAATACCTAACTTTTCCTCACCAGCATACTTAAAATAATATGTAGTCATAGTATCCATTGGAATTAAATCATTTAAGTCCAATCTTTTATCTACATAAGTTTCTGCTGGTGATCCGAATCCAGTTGTTTTTGTTTTTACTTCTAAACTCATATTTTATCTCTCCTATGTTTATGAAATGTTATTGTGAATCTGTGTATTTCATCTGAAATCTTTGCAAGTAATTCATGATGTGGCACATCTAATAGACTATGTGTGTTTCCATCTAAAGTATGGACTTGATGAGCTCTATGTCTATCATCTTTAGATATACCTATTATATCAGTTTTTATTGATAATTCTCCTAAAACTTTTTTAGCAATATTCAACTGTGTCTTACCACCATCCATAATAAGTAGATTAGGTAGTTGTGTTTTTTCTTTTAAGACTCTACTATACCTTCTTGTTAAAACTTCCTCAAACGAACCAATATCATCGCCGACTTTTGCTTCTTTGATAATGAACTTTCTATAAGAAGATTTCTCTGGTTCCCCCATAACAAAACGAATAGAACAAGCCACACCATCTTGACCATTTGTGTGTGAGTTATCAAATGCATCAATAATTAGTGGTGATTCTTTGAATCCAAGATACTTACCTATTTCAAGTAAGTTTTGTCTTGTTCGATTAAGTCGGAGTGGTTCAATCTTTTTAGTAAGAATCTGTAATGATTTGATTCTTGATTGAATCATACCACACTTTTCAAACTCTAATTGTTTAGAATAGAAATGTCTCATTTTAATCAAATGTGACATTGCTGGTTTTGAATTAAAGTTGAATATTTCTTTGATATCTCTAATCATTTTAGTATAGATAGGTTTTTTTACTTCACCCAAACAAGGTGCTAGACAGTTACCAATACTAAACTCTAAACAAGATTTGAATTTCTTTTGTTCCAAGTTTTCATCTGATAGATTATAAGAACAACTCCTTAATGGAAAGACTTGATGTAATAGGTCATATACTTCTCTTGCCATCATACCAGAGGTGAATTGTGCTAAATGATATCCACTTACAGTTGATTCGGTACCTCTCTCTAAATCGATTCTAGGGTAGTTCTCATTAGGGATAGTTAGGTGAAGGCGAATAGTCTTATCATCTTTACCTCTGATGTTAAACTTTGGTTGATAGAGTTTGATTAGATTTTCTTCGGTGACTAGAGCTTCTGATTCTGACTCACAGATAATAAATTCAACGTCTCTGATTGACTCAACAAGTTTGATAGTTTTTCTATCGTCATGGTTTTTTTGAAAGTAAGAGGAAACACGTTTTGGTAGGTATTTAGATTTACCCACATAGATAATCTTATCTTTTTCATCTTTGAAAAGATAGCAACCTGCTGACTCTGGTATTGTTTTAGATTCTAATATTTTATGCATTTTTCCAAATGCAAATATAAGAATAATTATTTGTTATCCAAATAATCTATTAAAATTTGTGGGTCATTGCATATTTCATCATAGTCACTCTCCTCAAATGTAAAGAAGTATTGTTTTAATCTTTCTTCATCATCAGCAGGACTATGATTTTCAATTTCATATAAAAGTGTATAGTAAGGTTCATCACCCTTACTTTGATATTTGGTGATGTAATATGTTTTTACAATTGTCGGATTTTCTTCATCTTCACGAACTATTGTGAAATAACTATATCCAAAAGTAGAATCAACTCCATCAGGCATTCTTTGATGGAGTTGAAATGATTTTCTATATTCGATTGGACATTCTTCAGTACGTAAGCTTATGAACTTTTCTTCACTGATTTCATCAATCTGAAATCCTGAATTGAACGCCTCAAATATTTTCAAATATTTCATCATTTTGTTGCTAAAAAATCTAATAAAATTTGTGGGTTTTTACACATTTGGTCAAAATCGGATTCTTCAAACCTGTAATATGTTTTCCTTTGGATACTCCAACGTTCAATATCTTTTGGAGCTTGCATTGGTACAAACTCTTCGTAGTTGTAAAACATTACAAAACAATCTTCATCAGGATGTTGATTCAATTTCTTTATACTAAATTCTCTACAAAACATAATATGTTCTATTTCTATGTGATATTCCGCTCTTAAATAATCAACAGTTTGTGGTGCTTCACCACGAGCATATGATACTTTATATTCTGTTGGTAAGTTTTTTTTAAACTCTAAAACCTTTTTTTCTGAAATACCAACTCTTTTTTTATGATCAATTTCATTGTAATATTCCTCTTTACTAATCTCATCTAGTTGAAATTCAGTAAACTCCTCAAATATTTTTAAGTATTTCATAGTTTAAGTAGAGGATTTTAACATTATGATTTGAGCTAAGAAGTTCTTATCAGAAATAAGATTGCTAATTTGAGCGTCTGCTATTCCAAACATTAGTTCAACTGTAGGCGATGACAATCGATTAATTATCTCCTTATCTATAAATTGTGCAACTATGGATTCGTTATCATCAAGATATTGAACTCTATTTTTTCTTCTTGGTTTACCATAATCATTTTTCTCTGATTCTTTATAGGAGAAATAAATTAACATTCTCAAGAGTTCATTCATGGTTTTTAAATCAGCGTCATCATCAAAAAATCTCCTCAAGTCACTTCTAAATCCAGCTCTTGATGAAAGTAAGTATTTGAACTTCTGTATTTGTTCATTACTAAAAGTATATTCTTGTAATTTAGTTAGTAAATCTTCCTTGGTTATTTTTTCGACCTTGGACATATACTCGTCTAAATCAACATAGAAAGAAGCATCTAATGGTTGAACATCAATATCTTTTTCCTCGGCCTCTTGCTCTGTAACTAATGTTCCATCTTCTAATTTGTAAACTAAAACTGTACCAAATCTGAATAAGTATTCATTAGCAAATGGACTTTTGAATATACAAGCTAAAATACATTTCTTCCATTCACCATTTACTTTTAATTCATCAACTAATCCCCTTGTCTCGAAGCCAGAAGGAACATAAGTTGTATCCTCAGCTGTGTAATGGACTTCAATAGAATCGTCTGAATAAATCCAATCATCTAAGTATTCTGAGTGTACAGCATCATGTTCATAGTAATAGTTACTGTCATATTCAGAATAAACCACATCAGCTTCTTGAGTTACATATATGTCTTTGTATTCTAAGTAAATAGAATCATCTGAGTTGATATAAGATTGTACATCTTCTGCATAAACAGCATTATCTTCATCAATGTATTCTTGGTAATATTCTGACCAAACCCCTTGGTGTGCTTCTTCATAATCACCACCTGTACTTTCCAATCTAATCCAATCTTGATTACCATTATCAAATTCATTTGAATCAGTGCTAAGTAAATTCTTGTCTCTGTTTAGATATTTGAATGTGTCCATATATGGATAGTATTGGAAATTGGATTTATCCAAAGTAACTTGCTTATGTTGATATGAATCTCCATAAACCGTATAACCTTTATCTTTACCCCACTGTTTAAAAAGATTTACATCTTCATCATTATTAGCATAAGGTCTGTCTAAATAAGTTGAACCATTATCTAATTTCCAAATAAGTGCTCTACCTATGATTTTATTAGGATCAGTCCCTTTCATAATTACCATAGTGACCTGATTTGGGTTTTCAGTATAAATATTTAAGTATCTTTGACATCTATCATACCTCATACAAGAGTTATTCAAGTGATAAGCAGCATCCTCATAAGTATCTTCATCATACCACTTTCTGATTTCTTCACCTTGTACTATTTCAAACCTATCTTTCTTTGAAGATTGAAAATCCCTGTAAGCTTTGAAGTTATCAACAAAGGTGTTTATATCGTTTTGAGTAAATGATTTGATTGCAGGATCTTTAGCCTTTTGAATAACTTTAGCTGCAAACCTACCAACTTGAAGTTCAGTTCTTTGTTGATTCCAAACCGGTCTAGTTGTATCATGTCTCATTCTACCCATTTTGAACAAGTAATCTTGTGGTAATTGCCCCTTTTGAGTTCCTTGGTTTTTAGATTCTGGATCACCCATTTCCTTATCAATCATTCTAAGAACACGATTCACTTGTATGAAACTTACCTTATCATTTCCATTTCCCAAATCAACAAAAGTAATATCAACTTGAACATCATCGTTTTGCTCAGCGTAATATAAAAACTTAGCAACCTTATCACCTTTGTTACTCAAGGCAGCTAAAGTTTCTTTCAAAGCTCTAGAATAATAAAGTGGGGCGTCTAATTTGAGGTATTCTTCAAGTAATAATTCTAAAAAATCTTGGTATTTACTAGCAAATTTCATAAAACTATATATAAAAAAATAGGGGTTAAAATAACCCCCAGTTTTTATTCGAGTATTAAAATCTTTTCACATTCAAACTCGTTTCTTTTAATTAAAACTTTATTCTTTTCTGATTTATCTAAATTTCTACCTCCAAAATCATAATATTTAAATTCCGATTTACTCAATTCAAATCCCATTTCATTCACAATATAAATTGGTCTACTGATGGTGTTATTTGAAACAATTCTATAATAACTTATTCCCTTATAAGGTTTTGTATCAAACCAAACATTATTGTCTGTGTGTCCAACTACTTCCCATACACCATTAATGTACTTTTGAATTGTAACTGGACCCCAATCACTTAAAGTCCATTCCAGTCTATTTTGTGATCCAGATGTTTTTCCCTTGAAGGAAATGATATTAAGAGGTAACGGAATGTCCATATTACCAAACATCGTGAAATTATCAACTCTTGAAGTACCTGCAGTCTGTATTGTACCACCTAATAATGCTGAAGTGGATGTATTGGTAACTCTAAAATATACTGTGGGTTGGTCATTTATTTCGGTTATACCAGTGAGGTCGAAAGAAATTGTAGATTCTGATTGATTTGTTGTTGAGGACCAAGTATAAGCTGTGTTGTTAGTATTATCAAAAGGAACCGAATAATTTGATATATCTGTGAAGTTTATACCGTTCGTACTCCATTGTAGTTTGAAATTTTTAGGACCAGTTGAACTTGATGTTTGGTCAAAAGTTAATTTTATGATAGTAGTATATTGAGTATTAACTTGAAATTGAAAATAATCCCCTACACCCCAATGACTTGATCCAATAGATTTAAGACTTCCATTACCAACGAGTGATGACCATACTGTTGATGCGGAATTATGGAATCCACTGATAGATGTGTTTGTTGTTTGTTCACCAAGATCTGCTTGTGAATTGGATACAGTCGGTGTTTGACCAGTGCCAGAAAAATTCAGAGTCTCAAATGACCATCTTGAAACTGGATCATCAACCATCAAATCCTTCGAAATACCGACAGCAGCATTGAAATTTCCATCACCATTTTGTGAAGCAGTTATTGTGGTCGTTCCCACACCAACGATGTGTATTTTACCATTAACTATTGTTGCGACATTCGAATTCAAACTAGTATATGAGACCGGTAGTCCAGAACTTGAATATCCACCTGGTTCAAAATCTAAATCATAAGTTGATTTATATGGTAGATCATCAAAAATTATTATTTGGTTTGCCTTTGATACGAAATTTCCCGATGTCGGAGTTGTGATATTTACATTTGATGCACCTGTCGAACTTAAAACAATGTTTACATTATTGTAGTTCCCCGAAACATTTGCAGTTGATGATAATCTAACTCTAAGTGTACCAGAGGCAGAACCACTAGATTGATTGAAAGTTGCAGTATTGCTATAATTATTACCATCACTTGAAACCTCAAAGCCTGTTGGTGCGGTTGCAACAATATTAGAATTGAGATTTGTACCAGATATAGAAAAACTTTGAATTGACGAAGCTATTCCATAGGTAGTGGTGAATGGTTGTGTAGTTGCAGATCCAATAATTACGGGTGATGGATATGTAGCGGTGACAGAAATATCATCAATTCCGATTGCTTGAGAATTAGACCCGTTAGCCGCACCAACGGTTAGTTGCCACCTTAAATAAATAGATGAATTTTGTGGAATATTCAAACTGCTTATACTAAAAGCTGATTTTTGAACTACTCCACAGTTAGTTGAGTTTGGATTTCCAGTTGGATTGAAACTATAAGTAGAGGAACCAGTTGGTAAAGCAGTTGTAGGGATATCACCAGAACTCAAAGATGTCCAAGTACTACCATTAGTAGAGTAGAAAAATTGTACAGAAGCCGATGTTGATTGTATTCTGTATCTCTCTAATGTATAAGATACAGTCAATGATGTGATATTCTTAGTGTTAGTATTTCTATACATCCCCATAAGACTGAAAGGACCAGTAAGACTTGTTGAGGACATAGCACCTGGACATCTTTCAGTACTTGTCGAACCAAAGTTATATGTACCTCCGGTTGTTGGAGATCCACTCGAAGATTGTTGATTAACTGACCTAGTACCACTTGAAAAAGATGGTGTTGAACTTCTCTGAATTCTCCAACTTGTAGATAAAGCATTCGAAGTCAAAGTAGACATAGAATTGAAATTTTCAACTACTGGAGTTGAGTTAGCAAGGTTTATTTGTGAAAAACTTTGCGTGATTAAGAGGCTTAAAATGAATGTGAAAATAGATTTTAACAAGGTTTTCATGTGATTATTTTTATGTTTTTATTTTATATATCAAAATAAAAACACAAGTTTAATCATATAAAAATATTGGAATAATACAATTTTGCTAATCTTTTTCCTCTATACTTTGATTATATGGGTCATTTTTAATATGATCAACTATTTTTCTAAACCTTTCTTTCACGGTTTTGCCATATTCTCTAGGTAATTTTTTTTGAAAAATAATTTCATATTCATGGCAAAGTAGGTCTTTCTCCCTTTGATTTAGTTGTTGAGCAACATCATCCAACCTCAATTTATAGGATTCTCTGACAATCGTTGATGCTAATAAATTTAAAGATGGTGCTCCTACAGTCCTTAAAGGAATATTGATAATACCATCATCTGATTTTGGGATGGTATCAGCAGAAATCAAAATTTTATCACAATAATCACTCACCAAGACAAAAGATGTCCCATCAGTTTCTTTGATCAAATCCATTGCGGCTTGGATTTTCAAAGAGAAAGTTTCATCAACAATAACTTTAAATTGAGCATTACAAATATTTACAAAAAAGAAAAGGGGTAGAAATAATTTTTTCATAATAGGTTTATGTATAAAGCTAGGATAAGTCCACAAATATAAAAATATTATTTCATAAAGTAAAGAATATTCGAAATTATTAAGCATAAAAAAAGTCACCATCGGTGACCTTCTTATCTTTTTTTCGACAATATTTCTTTTTCGAAACAACAACCTTCGTAGTGAAACGAGCGTCATTGCCCGTATCCCTAATTAGAAGATCTCGTTTGATTTTTTTGAAATTAATTGTCTGTCTCATTTTTTGGTTTGTTAATTTTTTGACCTACCTTTTCGAAAGAATCCTCAAGGATGTAAAGACAAAGCATTGTCACTACCATATCTGTGTTTCCAAGAAGATAGTACATGAGAGCCCCAATAAGCC
>Ga0315904_10000718_pt1 | contig 52835 bp, 61 predicted proteins | sample LakEriMetagenome_6_FD_203529 | JGI IMG/M metagenome (GOLD analysis project Ga0315904, IMG submission 203529) | Freshwater fungal communities from buoy surface, Lake Erie, Ohio, United States - Buoy 12 MA120 | ecosystem: Environmental > Aquatic > Freshwater > Lake | place: USA: Lake Erie, Ohio...
GCAAAGCAAGCATGACTTGGCGTATTTATTCGCGCACCGCTAATCTTTTCTCCTCCCGGCCGCCTCCATGGCGGCTTTTTCATAGCAGCAGGTCGGCGGCAAAATACCAATTTTTCGAGGTGCCCATTAGCTTAATGCCGCTTAATAATAAATCAGGCTTTTCATTGTCGACGCAACCGTGCCATTGCTCGGCATCTAGTTCAACCTGTTGTTTCCAGACAAGAAACTCTTTTGACTCCTCTATCCATCCTGTCAGCAATGGCCAAGCCTCGAGCAGGCTATCATGAGTTATTCCAATCTCATCTTCATTGCTACAAAGAATCCTTGCATTGATAAATCGCTGAAGAATATTACGACTCGACATGGGAGTATCTTCCCACCGTGCAAGCCTCTTGCTGACGTGGCCAGTACCATCAATTCGGCACATTTGCAAGAACGTCTCTCTTAGGCCTGAGAGCTGCAGTTCATTGTGGCTTCCGGGATTGAATACGTGGGCAGCACACAAACTTACAGCTCCCGAAAAACCACCGATGATCTCATAGTCGTTGATAGTGAGATCCCAGCGCTCGCCCCTCCGGCCCTGCACTGGGCCTCCTCGATTCTGCCGACTTTGCCAAAGCTTCTCCAGCACGAAGGCAAGCAGGGGAAGGGCATCGCTGCCGCCACTCTCAGCTACCAGTCGCTCCGCCAGCCCCGGCTGCAGAGTCAACCCGGAGCGGGCAGCGGGGCCGGAAATTAGCTCACCGAATTTCGACGGCGCGATCGCCCCCATCATGTGAGTGCTGGCCTTGGCCGTGAGGGTGGGCCAACGATTTTGGAGCGGAATGAGGAAATCGGAGCGAAGTGTGGCCAGCACCAGCACGCCGGGTGCAGGGTGCTGGAGCAATCCCTCAAGGAAGACCAGAAACCTCTCCCCCACGCCTGGTCCCTCTCCCGGCCGGCTGGGGTAACTGAGAAGCTCCTCGAACTGATCGATCACCAGCAACACTTTCGCCTTGGCCGCGCTGCAAAGGCTGCGAAACTGTCGGCTTAGGCTGGCTCCCTCCCCATCTTTACCCTCACGCTCTCTCGGCAAAAGCCCAGCCACATCCAAATGCGGCCGCAGTGCTCCTCGGAGCGATACGAACGGATCCAGCCCCGGCATGAATGGATCCAACACGAGCCATTGCTTATCAGGATATGCGCGCAGCCTGGGTACCACGCCCGCCCGCACCAGCGAGGATTTGCCAGAGCCCGAGGCCCCGAGCAGTAGTAGGAATCCATTGGGCCGTAGTGCAAGGCTGGCCAGCAGCTCACTCACTATCTGGATGTCGCCATCGCGGCCAAAAAACACAGGCGCCTGATGGGCCTCAAACTTCAGCAGACCGGGATAGGGGGGCAGGTTTTCGTCCCATGGCAAGAAGCACCGCCAGTTCAGTTTTGCCTCCAGGGTTCGCCGCAGGCGGGTTTTCACTTCCGCCAGCTGCTCGGGAGTCGGGGCGCTAGCGGGGATCACTCGGATCGCTTGCCAGTCTTGAAGCAGCAGGGGCAAAGGTTGCTGATTGAGGTCTTCCGGAGTTTCCGCAAGGTGAATCGGGATCACGATTTTGCCCTCCTTCACCGCGATCGCCACCTCTCCCACGCACCAGGGCGAACTTTCGTATTGCCGGGTGCAGAGGCAGATCAGGGCCTGGGCCAGTCCCAGCTGCTGATACAAGCTGGCGCGCCAATCGGTGCCGCCTTTGATGCCATGGCTGTGGTCCTTGTCGCGGAAGAAGCCATAGCCCCACTCGCAGCACCACTCCGCCAGCCGATCCGCCCAGGCCTCGCCTTCCGGATCGCGGCCGGTGTAGCTGATGAAAAGGGCGCTCATTGGCCGGGCGGGTCTCCACCCAAAGCAACCTATCCCTGGACTCTCCCTCGGCCATGGTGCTGCTGGGTGCCTCCAGCTTCCGCCGGCTGGAACAGCGCCAAATGCACCTCTCCTGGTAGGCAGGGGGCACACCAAAGAGGCTCACACCAAAGGGTCAGGTGGAGGGGCTGGGCCAACCCCGGCGGCTGTCCCCCAGCCCGGTGAGGAAGCAGGAGCTGCTGCCCGGGGGAGAGCCCACAGCCGCCCATTGCATCAGCCCGAGCACCCTCTCACCCGCTTCGCATAATCGCCGCCATAGGTCTCAATCATTCCCCACCAGCGCGTGTTTGCCTTCCCGCTCCCCCTCCGCCGCGCTTGCCGGCAGCCCTGGCGCTCCTGGTGTGGGCCGCGATGGCACCCCCACCAGGGCGGTCTGTGGTCCCCTCACCCGTCGCCAAGTACACCTATTGCAGTTCCACCGGGCTGATCAGTCCATGGGCGACGCACCAGCCGATGGCCTGGGCGCGATCGCGCACGCCGATGCGTTGGTAGGTGTGGCTGAGGTAGCGGCGCACGGTGCCGTGGGCCAGCCCGTGGCGGGCCGCGATCTCGGGGCTGTTGTAGCCGCGACACACCTCCCGCAGCAGCTGGCGCTCGCGCCGATCCAGCTCTTGGGGTCCGATCGGCCCTTGGCGGGGGGCGCCGACGTGATGCAGGCGCTGGTGGAAGAGGGGATCGAGGTAGTGGCCACCGCAGGCGATTACCGCCATGGCGGTGTAGATGCGTCCCTTGCCTTCTGAGCCAATCGTGCAGAGCGCCTGCGCGCCCGCCGCCAGATGGGCCTGCAGGCGTTGGCGCTCGCTCCAGTCGGCCAGCACGCACAACAGCCGTCGCCGCTCCCTGGGGACGGTGCGATCCAGCAGGGCCAAGGCGTCCTCCACCTCCCCATCGTGCAGGTCATCGCAGAGCAGGAAGAAGAGTCGCTCCGGTGCGACGGCAAGGGAACCGGGCGGGTCGGCGCCGATCGGCAGGATCCGTTGGGGGAGGGGGCGGAGCGCGTCGGGATCCAGGCCCTCCGCTGGACGGCCTGGGGGATGGAGCACCCTTTCCTCGGCCTGTGTGAGTAGAGCCTGCAGGTCCGCCAGTGAGGCGGCGCGCCGCATGGGTCCTGGGTAGCTCCAAATCATCGCCGCGGCGAACAGGTCATTGCCGCTGACGATCACCATGTGCCAGGACTCCAGCGCCGCCGCCAGGTTCTCCAGCCACAGGCAAGCATGCTCTCTTGTTGTATCCAACATGACAATCTGGCCTTCTCCCGCTATGACAGACGACGGCTGATTCTTGCGAAATCACTGGTGCGGTGGGCGCGATTTTTGGGCTTGCTGATAGGGCGTGTGGGTCGTGTCAGGACTGTTGGGGGCAGCGGCACTTGACGGGGGTTGAAATGGGGGGGCGAACGAAGGGGCAGGGGTTCTGGTTGCCCCCTTTTGCTTCCCCCTGCTGGTGTTGTTGGAGGGAGGCCGTGCATGACCTGGAGATCTCGGCGCTGGGCTCTTCCCGCAGAGATCGCACGGTGCAGTTGGCCCTCGGCGCCGATGCCAGCTCGCCCTGGGCCGCGGCCTGCCTGGTGGGGTCTGTCCTCGGCAGGTCTGCCCGCCTGCCACCGCAGCTGGCATGCGCGGCCCCCGCCAGGGCTGGCAGCCCCTGATCTGCGCCTTTGGCCCGGCTTCGCGGTGGGGCTGGCGGAGTGGTGGCATGGGGTCCTTGTGCGGCCTCGTGCATCCTGGTGCGGCAGATCTCCTGAGGCAGAGAAGACAAAAGGCCCGCCGTGGCGGACCCTGGAAGCTGACCGCTGCGGACCCTGTGTCCACAGCCCGCGGGTGGTCAGGCGGCCGCAGGGCCTGCCAGCTCGGCTTCCCCTTGGCGCTACTGGTTCCGCTTCCTCTTTCTATTTGCCTTCCCTTGCCCTTGCTCCTGGTCTTCCTGGTGCTCGTGGTGCTCTTGCTGATCCTGCTGATCCTGGTGCTCCCGCTGAACATGCTCATCCACCGGTTCAGGGCTGGACCCGTCTTCTGGTTCGTGGGGGGCATCCATCGGGATCAGCTTGATCTGGCGGCGGCCCAGCTGAATTTGAAAGGCATCGCCGGGTTTGAGGTCGATCAGGGCGGTGTAGGCCTTGCCGACCATCAAATTGCCGTTGAATTGCACCTTGGTGGCATAGGACAGGCGCCGGCCGGCCTTGCCCTCGCCCGGAGCGCGGCCCAGGATGATGCCCTTGGCTTCCAGCAGGGCGTCATAGAAGGCGGAGAACAGCAGCCGTTCGCCACCGTCTTTTTTCGGGCTCACATAGCCCGTGGCGCGGACCAGTTCGGTTCGGGAGGCCTCGCCGAGTTCCTTGACTTTGGCGAGCAGTTCAGTGCCGGTGAGCATGGCGGGTGGGGCGGGATGGCCCGTTGGGGGACACCATCTGTTGCCAGGAGGGGCAAGGGGGGATCAGGGGGGTGAGGGCATCACTTGGGGGGGCTGATCTGCGGGGGTGATGCATTTCTGGGCGGGCATTCCCTGCTTGAGGGGCGGGTGCTGATCTGCGGGGGTGGGGCATCACTGGGAGGGCGTTCTTGACTGGGGGGTGTCTGTTGATCTGGGGGTGTCTGTCGATTTGGGGGGAGAGACAAAGGAGGGCTCTGGCGCACCGGAGGCTCGGGACGCTGCGGCTGGGTGGATGGAGGGCCAGCAGGGTGGTGCCCTTTAGGTGGGGGAACGGGTTCACATCAACGGCTGATTCCATAACCCTGGGGCCTGGATCGGCCCTGGTTCCGCAGCCCCTGTCTGCCGGGCTGGCTACCCTGAGGCCATCCTGATCACTGGCTCTTGGCCCATCTCTTTCTGTCCCACAGCACGGCCGATGACGGCTTTGTGCGGGAGTTGCGGGAGGCGCTGGCGGAGCTGGCGGAGCTGGGGCAAGAGGTGTGGATCGATTCGCGGCAGCTCAAGGGGGGCGATCCCCTGTGGAGTGAGATCCAGGCCGCTATTGAGGCTGCGGCGGGGCTGGCGGTGCTGGTGAGTCCTGATGCCTTCCAATCGGATTGGGTCGTCAAGGAGCTCAAGCACGGACTCAAGGTGCAGGCCGAGCGAGGTCGGGCCCTCTTTCCGGTGATCCTGCTGGCGCTCAACGGCACGAAACCCGGTTCCCTGGCTGGCTATTTCGATGAGGAGCCCGCCTACATCCCGGTGAGCAGCGCCCCCGGCGGGGCCACAGCCGCCCTCGACCCCATCCTGGTGGCCCTTGGCCTGCGCCTGCCCACCGACCGGCCGCCGGTGGTGCAGCCCCGGCCGGAGCCGGTGGAGGAGCTGGTGCTAGGGCTCAGCGACCTGTGCTTCCACGAGGAGGGCGGCGTGCGCCGTGCTGCCGCCAACGCCGAGCTGATCTACCAGCCCGCAACAGTTGGGCAACCGAAGGTGATAAGTGCCCATCGCTGGCGGCTGGTCGCTCCCTTGGGGCCGATCGAGGCGGAGGAGCTGGGCTGGTACCTGGAGCGCTGGCCGGTGTGGCCCAACCCGGTGCTGGCGGATCGGGCGCGCAAGGTGGAGGCCCGGCTGCGGGAATGGGGCGAGGCGCTCTACGCCGCCGCCCTCCCGCCGGACTGCACGGCATCGGTGCTGCAGGCCTGGGCGGGCGTGGGCGATCGGGCCAGCCGTCGCTTTTCGGTGAGCGTGACCACCAGGACCGTGATAGGCGCCAGCCAGGAGGAAAAAAACACCCTGCAGGAGGCCGCCACGGCCCTGCTGAGCCTGCCTTGGGAGCTGCTCCATAACGGCGATGGCTTCCTGTTTCAAGGCGCCCGCCCCACCAGGGTGCGGCGCCGGATCCCTAACACGCGCTACCTGCCGGTGTCGGTGGTGGCTCCGCCGATCCGGGTGCTGCTGATCACCGCCCGCCCGGAGGACGACGCCTGCGGTTACATCGACCACCGCGCCAGCGCCCTGCCCCTGGTGGCCGCCACCGAGGAGGTGGGCGATCTCCTGGATCTCCACCTGCTGCACCCACCCACCTACGCCGCCCTGGAGGCCGAACTCGCCCGGGCCCAGCAGGCCGGCAAGCCCTATCACGTCGTGCATTTCGACGGCCACGGCGTCTACGACCGGCGGGTGGGCCTGGGGGCCCTCTGCTTTGAGGACCCCCGCGACAGCACCAAACTCAGCGATCGCCGCCACGAGAGGGTCACCACCGAGACGCTGGGGCCGCTGCTCACGGGCTACCGCATCCCGTTGGTGTTTCTGGAGGCCTGCCAGAGCGCCCAGGCGGAACAAGGCGGTGAATCGGTGGCCAGCGAGCTGCTGCAGCGGGGTGTGGCCTCAGTGGTGGCGATGAGCCACAGCGTGCTGGTGGAAACGGCCAAAAGCTTTGTCGGGGCCTTCTACGGCGAATTGGCCAAAGGCCAGCGGGTGGGCCAGGCGATGCTTGCCGGCCAGCGGGCGCTCCACAGTGACCCCAGTCGGGGCGAGCGCTATGGCATCGGGGAGCTCACCCTGGCCGATTGGTTTGTGCCCGTGCTCTACCAGGAGGAGGCTGACCCGCAGCTGTTTGCCACCACCCCCGCCCCCCAGACCCGCGAAGACCTCCAAGCCCGCCTGAGAGCCCGGCTGGGGGAGGTGCCGCCTGAGCCGGTGGAGACGGGTTTTGTGGGCCGAAGCCGCGAGCTGCTCGCCTTGGAGCGCCTGCTGCGCCTGGAGCGCTGGGCAGTGCTGCGGGGCCAAGGGGGTGAGGGGAAAACCGCGCTGGCGGCGGAGCTGGCCCGCTGGCTGGTGCGCTCCCGGCAGGTGCGGCGGGCGGCGTTTGTGAGCGTGGAGCTCTACAGCGGCGGCCAGGCGGTGCTCGATGCCCTCGGCCGACAGCTGGTGGGGGCGGAGTATTCCATCGCCAAGTTCGAGACCACCGAGCAGGCGCTGCAGCCGATCGAGCGGGCACTCAAGGAGCAGCCCACGTTGCTGGTGATCGACAACCTGGAGAGCGTGCTGCTGCCGCCCTATCTGGAGGCCCCCGAGCTGCTGAACGAGGAGGCCATTGAGGAGCTGGAGGCGATCCTGAAGCTGGCGGAGCGGCTGCTGCGGGCTGGCGACACGCGGATCGTGTTCACCAGCCGCGAGGCGCTGCCGGCGCCGTTTGCGGCCACGCCGCAACGGCTGGAGCTGCATCAGCTGGAGCGGGGCGATGCGGTGGCGTTGATCGAGCGGACCCTCGCCGCCGGCGCGGGCGCTGGCGAGGACGGGACATCGCTGACGGCCCAGCGGGAGGCGATCGAGGAGCTGGCCGCTGCGGTGCAAGGCCATGCCCGCACCCTGGCGCTGCTGGGGCCGGAGCTGCGCCGCCGCGGCGTAGAGGCCACCCGCGAGGCGCTGGTGGAGCTGATGGAGCATATGGAGCGGCAGGTGGCCCACTTACCCGCCGATGATCCGCGTCGCCGGGAGCAATCGCTCTCTGCCAGCGTGGAGCTTTCCCTGCGGCGCCTTTCGGCAGCCAACCGGGAGCGGGCGCGGGTGCTGGGGGTGTTCCACGGTGGCGTGCACCTTGCGGTGCTGGGGGTGATGACGGGCTGGGAGCCGGCGGAGGTGGCTGGGCTGGCGGTGGAGCTGGTGGGCACCGGCCTGGCCACAGCCAATCCCTACAACCATCTGTCGCTCAATCCGGCCCTCTGCCCCTTTCTCAAATCAGGCCTCTCCCAGCAGGAGAAAAACGTTTACATGGATCGCTGGCTTGCGGCGATGACTATCCATCTCGCCTTCCTCATCCAACAAGGAAACACGAATGCGGAATTGGCGACAACGTTGACCCTGTTGGATATCTCCAACCTTTTTGCGATGCTCGACTGCTCCAAGGCCGTTCACGTCTCTGAAACCACGATCGATTTGGTCACATCGATACATTGTCTACTACAACAGCTGGGCAAGCCGCAGCTGCTGGAGCGGCTGGCTCGGATCCGCGATACCACTGCGGTTGCCCTGGGTGATGGCTGGAACTCAGCGCACTTTCAGGTCAGCCGCACCCGTATCGAGTTTCACCTATCAAAAGGACAGTTACGGGAAGCGTTAGCGGACGCTGAGCCGTTGCTCCAAAAAGCCCGGGCTGCGGGGGAGCATGCCTACAAAGGGGCGGACTACGACATAGCGATGGCTTACAGGCTTCTAGGCCGGGTGTTACGGATAGCAGGGGGGGCGCAGCAGGCACTGCCGCTCCTGCAGCAAGCCGGGCTGCGGTTTGAGGCTTTTGCCAACAAACGATCAGATAAGGCCGCAGAAGCGATGGCCTACGCTTGTCTCACGGAACAGGGCGACTGTTTACGCACCCTGGGCCATTACGACTCCGCAGTCGCTGTCTACGAGGACGCGATCCTCAGGGCCGAGCAAGCGAGTGATCAACGGGCTGTGGCCGTGGCCAAAGGCCAACTCGGCACAGTTCGCCTCGAGCAGCGGCGTTTTGGCGATGCATTAGATGCCTACAAGGAAGCATCTGAAATCTTCTTTCGACTTAATGAACCGGGCTCCGTAGCCACCTCATGGCATCAGATCGGCAGAGTGCATCATGCGGCGGGTCGGCCAGTCTTGGCAGAGAAGGCCTACAACAACGCTTTGGCCATCGATGTACAATTAAACGATCAAGCAGGCCAGTCGAAGACACTTGGAGAACTGGGCAACCTCTATCTCGACGCTCTTCAGCAACCTGAACAAGCGGAGAAATTCTATAGACGAGCATTGGAGATTAAGTGCGCAATCGGCGATGCCCTAGGCGAAGGGCAAGAATGGAACAATCTGGCAATCTCCTTGTTGCATCTCAACCGTCTAGAGGAGGCCCGAGATGCTATTACCAGTGCTATAAAATGCATGAAAGGCTTCGGCCACGAAGCTACACAATGGAAAGCTTGGGACATCCTTGCAGATATTGAGACGGAGGCCGGCAACCCTGTCGCCGCGACAAAAGCACGCCAGAATGCGCGAGCTGAGTACATCGCCTATCGCCGCGGTGGCGGTGAAAATCATTCCGGGAATGGCCGCCTTGCGCAGGCCGTACACCTGATCATCAAGACCGACAAGCCAGGTGCTGCCGTCACCCTCCTTCAGCAACTCACCGCCAATCCTGACCAGGTGAACCATCTCCCCTTCCTTACCGCTCTCCAAGCAATCTCCGCCGGCCGCCGTGACGCAGCTCTTGCTGAAGTCACTGGACTTAATTACGAACAAGCCGCCGAAATAATGTTGCTAGTTGAGGCTTTAGAAGATAGAGTTAGCAGTTGAAACTGAAGCTCGTGAAAGAATCCTAACGATTAAATTTACTGAACAATATTACGCGTTAATTCTTGTCAACAGTGGACCAGGAAATATACATGACGGAGTACTCTGTCACCCAAGCAGAAAATGTGAGCGAGGCCTGCTTCCTTGTGGATGCCGAGCTCTGGGCCTATTCATCAATCAATTTAGTCAAGCCCGGCCATTCAAGCGCTCTCACTAACTTGTTCCTTGATTACAGTCTTGTTCAGATCCCCATGACCACCAAGTCAACAGCAAGCTCCACCAGAATTGCGCAGGCTGTGGCAGAAACCCAAGGCTTGCTCTGGCTTCTCGATGATGTGCTGCAGGCCCAGGATGATCTGCTTGCCCTACTGGCCAAACCCTCCGGATTGCCGATGAAGAAGCGGGATCGGTTGCTCATCTTTTGTGATCGAGTCAGCACGACCTGCAAGGAAGCTGCGTCTGATTCGTTAGCATCGATGGATCAGCAATGCATCGGCTGATCTAATCCAATCCTTGACGCCCCGCTTGTGGGAGCAGCCCGCACCCAGCGGCGGTCTCTTATTGTGTCACGCGGCGCAAGGGCTTCGCAAGTGCGGCGTCTCTTGGTTGCTGTAGGTCGTGGCTGGCGTTGGGTGCGACTGGACGCCAGGCCGCACCCTTGCGCTCGCGTGATTGGTTCTGCCTTGCCGCCGCCGGGATGGCTGGGGGAGGTCATGGCAGCGGGGCGGCTTTCCCGCGGCTGCGGTGGCCCGGTGCTCGGAGGCCGCTGGCTTGGCGCCTGGAGCCGTTGGGAGGGCTGAGCCAGAGGGATTGGGTTGGGCCGGCTGTTGCTGAGGGCAGGGGTTCTTGGCTCAAGTTTCTGAAGTCTTCTAGCCTCAGTTGGCTGTGCTTCCTAATGCTTCTATAAGCCTTTTCTGCCCTTGCTGCAGCCACTTTTCCTTGCCTGCCTGCTCCGCTTCCAGCTTCAAGAATCTCAGCAATTCCAGGCGCTTTACCTTGCCAAGTAGTACGCACTTACTGCTAGGATAAGGCCATGGGAAGAGGGCTCCCGCCCACTGCATTCTCTCCCTCCCAATCTTTCGTTCATCCCCTGGAGATCCCCATGGTTTCTCTCCATTCGGCCGCCGCGTCGTGCGGCCCCGAGCCGCCGCTTTGCCTGCTCCCTGCAGGCTCCTCTTGTGATGGCCCATCGCCATCGATCATTCGCGCTTTGATCATCGTGGCCGGTGGTGGTCGCAGCCTCGATTGGTCGCCCCTGCGCATCGCTGCCGCCCTCCAAGCGCAAGTCGCTGGCCGGCTGGTGCATCGCCTCCTGCATGGCGGTGCTCGCGGGGCGGATCAAGCGATCGCCGCCGCCGCTGCCCGGCTCGGCTGGCCCGTGGAAGAAATCCCCGCCGAGTGGGCCCGTTATGGCCTGGCCGCTGGCCCCATCCGCAATGGGCAGATGCTCCGCCGCGCCTGCGAGCTCGCCGCCGCCCAGCCCCTGGCCACTCCCACCGCCGTGGCGGTGATCGCCTTCCCCGGCGCCCAGGGCACCGCCTCCCTTCTGGCCCAGGCCAAAAAGCTGCAATCCCACTCCGCCGTGGTCCTCGAAATCTTCCAAATCACCGGCTGAGAGCCTCCGGGCTCCCTCACACGCACACCCTTCACACCCTCATTCCTATGGCTGTCGCCCTTCCCCACACACCCTCCGCAGCCCCCGTGCCCCGCACCCCCTCCGCAGCCCCCGTGCCCCGCACCCCCTCCCTCTGGGATCTGGGCATCGATCTCGCCGCCGACACCCGCTGGATCGTGCAACTCGCTGATCGCCTCCACTCAGGCGATGAGGCCGATCACGCCCAAGCCATCTCTGATCTGGAGGAAGCCCTCGCCGCCGAGGAATCCCACCGCCAGGCCCTCCACCAAAAAGCGGATGCCACCTGCTGGGTGATCGATCGCCTCCGCGCTGAGGCCGCCTACCACCAGGCCCAGGCCAAGCGCTTCTCCGCCCTTGCCGCGACCGAAACCTACCGCGCTGATTCCCTCGAATCCACCCTCATCGGCCTGCTCACCCGCCTCTTCCCCCAGGCCACCCGCTTCCAATTCCCCGATCACCTCCTCACATCCCGCAAATCCCAAGCCGTCGCCATCACCGATGAAGCCGCCCTCCCTTCCGAGTGGCTCACCGTGAAAACCACCACCCAACCCGATAAGGCCGCCATCAAAGAGGCCCTCAAAGCCGGCCACCTCATCCCCGGCGCCCACCTCCTCTCCCGCCGCATCTGGTCCATCCACTGAGGGGCCAGAGGCCCCTCACACATGGGGTGTGGTCTGCGCTCTTGCGGGTTGCACCCCTCGCTCACCGCTCACTTTCATTGCCTCACGCCATGAACAGCCAAACGCTTTCCGCCTCCAACAGCCGCCCCAACCCAACCACCAACGGCCATCGCCCTTCCCAATCCATCGGCGCACCAGCCACCACCGCTCGCCCCTCGGTGATCCAGATGCTCCGAGAAGCAGATGCAGAGGATCGAGCTCAAGCCGCCGCCGTCCAAGCACCCCACGGCTTCTCCCCCCAGCAAATCGAGGCCCTCTCCGCTCCCCTCAACCGCGCCCACCTCTCCTCCCGTGAGCAGGGCAAAGGCCGCGTCAATTACCTCCAAAGCTGGGTGGTGCTCAACGAGGCCAACCGCATCTTTGGCTTTGATGGCTGGCAGCGGCAAACCCTCCTCTGCCAGTGCGTTTCCCAAGCCGAACGCCTCATCGGCGAGAGCAAGCGGCCCGGCTGGGGGGTGACCTACATCGCCCGGGTGCGCATCACCGTTACCGCTGGGGCCCATGGACCCCTCATCCGGGAAGGCACAGGAGCTGGCCATGGCATCGACACCGATCTGGGCCTCGCCCATGAATCGGCGCTCAAGGAAGCGGAAACCGATGCCATGAAGCGGGCGCTGGTGACCTTCGGGAATCCTTTTGGGCTTGCCCTCTACGACAAGAGCCAGCGGCAGGTGACGGGGGGTCCCTCGGGGCAGGGGCAAGCGCAGCCCAGGGGGGCGCAGCCGCGACAGGCCACCACAGCTCAACGGCCGCAGCAGCAGCGGCCACAAGCTACCAACAGCCCAGCCACCCAGCGGCCACGCACCGCAGGCACTCAGGCACCGCGGCTACCCCAGGCCACCGGCAGCCCAGCCACTCAGCGGCCCGCGCCACAGACTCAAGGCCAGGGCTCCGCAAGGCCCCAGACCGCCGCAAGCCAGCCACCCCAGCGGCCCATGGCTCCCTCCACCGCTCCGGTGTGGCACTCCTCCCAGAGCTCCAATCCCATCGCGGCAGCCTTCAATGGCCCGCCACGAGGCCATGGCCAGGGCTCCAGCGCCCCCCAGGCCACCGCACGGCCCCAAGCTCCTGCCACCAGGCCCGCTCCAGCACCCACCGGGCACCAGAGCCACGCCGCCAGCCCTGATGCCCTGCTGAATCCCGCCATCGCCCTCCAACTGCAGGAGCAACTCAAGGCCCTCTCCCCTGGCCACCGCGACGCCTTCTCCCGCGCCTTCCGTGCCGCCTTCCAGGTGCCTGATTCCACCCCCTCGGTGGCTGGCCTGATTCGCCAAGAGCGGCACCGCCTCTGGATCCAGGAGTTTCTGGCCAAGGCCACACGGAGCTGAGGCCACTTGCCGGGGCCCTCGGATGGGGGGCCCCGGCTTTCCTTACCAACCCTGCAAGACTTCCACCCATGCTCCACAACCTTGGCCGCGTCGTCGCCACTGCCGCCCTTGCCGCCGCCGTTCTCCACCACCAGATCACGACCCTCCTCGATCGCCATGCCCGGGGCGATTGGGGCGACCTGGATTCTGAGGACAAGGCCGCCAACGATGATGCCGCCCGAACAGGCGATGGGCGCCTCTTCTCCAGCTACGACACCCCGGACCATGGCACCATCTGGATCATCACGAACGACATCCGCGGCGAGGGGGAAGGGCCCATCACCACGGTGCTCTTCCCTGACGACTACTGACGGCTGAGCACCTGCAGGCCGAGCAGGGCCATGGGGGGAGAGCAGGACCGGGAGCAGCAGAAAGGGGCCGCCCCTCGGCCGACCCCGAATTCAGCAAACCCTCAACCTTCGGCCTGGATCAGCCGCCGATGCCTCTTCACCCTGGCATCGATCTCCTCCACCCGCTGGAGCACCCCCGCTAACACCGGCAACACCTCCTCCTCCAGCAGCGCCATCTCCTCCTCCCCATAGGGCACATCAATCCACCCCCGAGGGATCAACCTCCCCTCAGCCGCTGAACGCTTGAGCACCCACTCAATCGCCTTCTGACACGACTCCATCACCGCAAACGGATCCTCCTGCACCCGAACCGGAGCCACGCAAACCATGAGAGCAGCCGCCAAACGGCGGAGCGACGGGACACCGCAAGGAGCGCCCCGCCAGTCAAGGGGCAAGACACCAGCCCATGCGCGGTGAGCCCCGCAGGGGCGATCGCGCCAACGTCCCAAGCCGTTGCCTCGCGTCAGCCCTTGACCAGGGGCGATCCTGAAGGGGCCCGGCGCGGAGCTTCGGTGGGGCGGCAGGAGCACTGGCCGGACTCTCCAGCACACGGCTGAGCCCCTCGGAACGTTGCACCACCCCAGGTGACCAACCCGCCCGCAAGGCTTGCTCCGCTCCCAGGGCATCCCTCTCGCCGGACAGCGCACCCCAACGCCCTCGTCTCGAAACAAGGGGACCTGACGCTCCTGGCCATCCCCCAGCCACCGGCACCATGCTCACAAGCCCGGACTCCGCCTGGTGCCCCTCGGTGATCGCCAAAGGAACGCCATGTGCACCCTTCCACACTGCCCCCCACCCAAGCGGCAGCAAGGATCAGGCCGGGCTGCTGCGCAGTCCTTGCTGCCACTCGGGCGGGGGGCGCATGGCGGGCGTCCCACGCCGTTCCTTCCATGGCGATCCCCTCCGGCCCCTGCTGCCAGATCCGTGCTCTGGTGATGCATGTCTATCCCGATGGCATCAAGGAGTATGGCCATGAGCGCCAGATGGTGCCCCTTGGTCGTCGAGGCAAGCCCGTCAAAAAGGTGCGCTTCATCCCGGCCGAGAAGGCCCATGCTCTCGCTCGCAAGCTGCAGGGGCGGTTTGGCACCACGGTGTCGGTGCTCTGAGGCCTTGGGCCTCGGCCGGCCGGGATTCCCGGCCGGTCTTCGCAGCACTGCCCTTCCGACTGCGCAGCGGGGCGCCCCGGCCGGATCGCCCGACTGCTCACCGGACAACCTTGGACCAGGAGCTGTTGCAGGCTCCTCGCGATTCTCAGGCTGCCCAAGAGAGGTCACCAGGGGGATCAAATCCAGAAATCCCAGGTGCCTCAGCGGCTCAAGACAGACCGTCTAACCTAGATGTGTACAGACGCCTGATGACCTCACCATCCTTCATGACACCTGCTGATCCCACCTCGACCAAGGCAGAGGTCATCGGTCCTGTCCAGCAGAAGACCAGCGGTTGCGGCAGCTCTCTGTCGATGGGCGACCCCGCCGCTGGGATGGTTGCTCTGAGGTCCAGGATCCGGGTGCAAAGCAAATCCGTGGCCGAGCACATCGCCTCGGACCCGGAAGCCAAGGCCTTCATCGATGACTGGGCCACCCCTGAGCCCGTCAGCCGCTGAAGGGCAACGTGAAGCTCCAAGCCGGGCAGATCATCACTGTTGATTGGCGCAGGGACCCTGTCGATCCAGGGCAGGATCCCCACCCTCCGGAGCCGAACAAACTCAGGCCAGCGGTTGTGGTTCAGGACACCGAGCTGTTCGACCCCTCCTACCCCACCGTTCTCGTGGTGCCGATGACCGGTGATCCCGCACTGGCCATGACGGATCTGACGGTGGTGCTTCAACCCACGCCCACCAACGGCTGCACGAAGGTGAGCTACCTCCTCCCCCAGAACCTGACCTGCGTGGCCAAGACACGCATCACAGCCGCCACCGAATCGCGGATCGCCCCCGCCGAGCTGCGGCAACTGCGCCAGTTGGTGGTGCTGGCCATCGGTGGGATCAACTGAGTCCCTGGTGCGTTACCCATGACGTTGTGAGGGATTCTGGCCTGGGCTGTTCAGTCCAATCAGCCTGGGTCCATGCAGAGCCGCCAGTGGATTCAAATCAGAAACAATTTCCTAACCGATTCCTCCATCACACGACGTAGGGCGAGCAACTGGATCAACCCCGACGGATTCAGCCCATGAGATCAGACGACCAGACGTTTACCCTTGGGGGACATCGAGTCTTCTCTAGTCACGAAATCAGGACTTACGAGACGAAGCCGATTTGTACCGTATCAATTCTCCTCACCTGAATGACAGAAATGTGTCTGCATTTGTGACTTTCAGTCCGCGTGGCCAAACTGCTTTCACTCGCTCGCAAGCGGTTGAAAAGTGTTGGTGCAAATGTTGGTGTAAGCGTGTCGACTTCCGCTCAACAAGCGAGCTACAGCAAGGGTTCTGGGGCCGAATTAGAAGGACACCCTCCGTTTTTACAAGATCCGAAGGGATCCGCGGAAATCCCAAAATCCATGCCGTGCAGCCGATCTGCGCTTTTGGGTCGTCCGGGCAGATCCGCTGAGAGCCCGCTACAGCCGCTGCGGATGACGGTATAGCCAGCCGGGATCGGGTCTATACCGTCACCTGGCTTGTTGAACCGCCGACATCCCCTCCCGCGCCAGCGTTCCGGCGCTGTCCGCCATGCTCAGTGACAAGGCGATCCAGGCCCTGCGGCCCGACCCGGACAGGCCGGGCACCAAGCACCACGACCGGGATGGCCTCTACCTCTGGGTGGCGCGCTCCGGCTCCAAGACCTGGCGCAAGGACTACCGCTGGCAGGGAGCACGCCGCACCTTCACCATTGGCGCCTACCCGGCCATGCGGCTCGCCGATGCCCGCAAGCAAGCCCTGGAGCTGAACACCTGGATCAAAACCGGGATCGATCCACGCACCCAGGCCCCAGGCCAGCAGCGCAAGCAGGTGCAGAACAGTCGCCGACCGTTCACCCAGATCGCTCAAGCCTGGTTTGAGCACCACAGCGCCAGCTGGAGCCCCCGCTATTGCAGAGATATGCGGGAGAAACTGGATCACTTCGTGATTCCGGCTCTGGGTCAACTGGAGATCGAGGCGATCACCCGCGGCGACATTGAAACCCGCCTACTTGCACCCATCCTGGCCAGGGGCGCCCATGAACAGGCCCGTCGCTGCAACGACGTCACCCGTCGCGTCATCGAGCACGCGGTTGACTTGGAACTTCGACAGGACAACCCCGCCGTCAAAGCCCGCAAGGTCATCGCCGCCACCCGCGTCACCCATGACCACCGCATCAGCTGGGTGGAGCTGCCCGAGCTGCTGGAGGCCATCGAACGGTTCGAGCAACAGCGGCTGGCCGAGCGCGGCAGCCTCATCGCCCTGCGCCTGATGATGCTCACCCTGGTGCGTTCGCGGGAAGACGCAGTGCAATTTCACGGGGAAGCCCCGGCAGAGCTGCGCCAGGAGCATCAGGAGCGGCTGCAGGCCGCCCTGGCGGTGTACCAACCGGCCCAAACGGGCGCACTACAATGTTATGACAACGAGAATGGGGGTCATGGCGCGCGATCAGGTGCTGCAGCTGCGGGCCTCGGCTGAGCAGCGTCAGCTGATTGATCAGGCCGCGGCGGCGGAAGGCATCAGCCGCACCGAATTCATCCTGCGCAGCTGCCAGGAGCGGGCACGGGATGTGCTGCTCGATCGCACGCTGTTTTCCCTGACGCCGGAGCAGACCACGGCCCTGCTGGCTGATCTGGAGGATTCCGGAGCTGCCGCCCAGGATCAGGCCAGCATCGAGCGCCTGCTCGACCTGCCGCTGCCCTGGCATGCGCCCGCCTGAGCCCATCGGAGAGCAGCATCAGCTGGAAGGCTTCGACTGCGGCAACGCCGCGTTGAACCGCTGGCTGCGGCAGCGGGCCCTGGCCAATGATCGCCAAGGGGTGTCGCGTACCGTGGTGCTCTGGCCAGATGAGGGCAACGCCGTGATCGCCTATGCCTGCCTGTCGGCTGGGGCGATCGTGCTGGCGGAGGTGCCCGGTGCCTTGCGACGCAACATGCCCGACCCCCTTCCCGTTGTGGTGTTGGGCCGGCTGGCGGTGGATCGTCGCCATCAGGGCCAGGGCCTGGGTCGCGCCCTGGTGGCCGATGCGCTGCGGCGCAGCCTTGCCGCCAGGCGCCTGATCGGCGCCAGAGCCCTGCTGGTGCACGCGATCGACGAACAGGCGGCTGCGTTCTACCGCTCGCTTGGATTTCGCCCCTCGCCGCTCAGTGCCTCGACGTTGATGCTGCAGTTCTCAGAACCAGCCGACTGACAGCCCCCCAAGCTCCCTACGCCACCCATTACATGGCCTACCCCAACATCGAAGCGATCCTGGGGAAGGCGGCGACATCACGGTCGGGCGTGTCGGTCCGATCGAGTGTATGGCCTCCGCCAGCACCAGTTACGACTGTCCGGTGATGCTGGTGCGACGCGAGGGGGAAAGCTTTGTGGCACTGCCGCGGCGACTGGATCGCTCGATCGCCAAAGCCTGGGAGCAGGAGATCACCATTGATGAGGTGAACGGTTGAGTGGCTTCAGGCCAGGAGTTGGTCGGCCGACTTCGCTTCTGAAGCATGGCCCTGAGGCCGTTGCCACGGCCTCGGGCTGCCTCGGCGTGAGGAAACGTTGGCGGCCGTAGGCGGATTGTTTCCGCTTTGTTCGGACGATTCCAGCGACATTGTGAAGATTGCCGCGGATCTGCAGCTCCTTCCGCACCCCTCTCGCCTCAGCTTCCACGCGGGGTGATGCCAGAACTATTCACCACACGCATAGATCCAGTCTCCTGTGAATCGCCGCATCTTGCAGCTGCATTCGGAAGATGGAAGCCGATGTGCTGCCTGGCATGGTCTTCCTGCACCCCAACCTCTGATTTCCCACCAGATCCGGAACCGCTGGAACGTGATGTGCTCAACAGCACCTATCTGGAGCTGAGGAATTGCTACTCCAGCCTGATGCGCAGCCGGGCCCAGCATCGGCGCCTGGCCAACAAGGCCAAGGATGAAACTGCCCTCCTCAAAGAACGGATCACGGCCCTGGCCAGCCGTGACCTGCCCCAACGCAAGGAACTCTACGAACTTCTGGAGATCGTGACGGCCATCGCCGGTGACATTGAAGATGCCGGCGATGATCTGGTGAATGGCTTTAGCCGCTACAAGAAAGGGCGCCATACCTTTCAAGGCGGCGGCTATCTCGGCGATCTCAAACATAAGCAGGCACGACGCGGACCGCTGGGATGCCCTGCCTCACCAACGCCGCAGCCATGGAGCGGGACTCGGTGGAGGCATTGATCACCAGACCCTTGGCCGCCGCCAGCCGCACGGCGGCCTGATTCTCAGGGCCCATGGGGAAGTGGGTGAAGGACCAGGCCGCCCGCTGGTGCCTGGTGGCCTTGGCCAGCTGGAGCAGCAGGGCCTGATCGATGCGCAGCGGATCGGCCGGATCGGGCCACTGATCACCGGCGGCGCAATGGCGGAACATCACCCCCGCAGGCAGGGCCGCCACCTGCTGGATGAAGGCTGCCGCTGTGGTGCCGAGCTGGGCGGCGCTGAGCCGATCCCAGTGGAGGCGGGTGTGCGGAAGCCGGCCTCGGCATAGCAGCCCTGCTCGCCCGCCAGGGAACAGGAGGAGGGGCAGGTGAGACGGCTGGTGCTGGAGACCGCGATCGGCCCGGTTTTGGCATTGCCGCTGGGGAAGCTGAGGGCAGCGCGATGGGACTCGGCTGGGGCCGCGGCGGAGGGGATGCAGGACCCCGCCCACGACCGCGCCGCAGGTGAAGGGCTCGTCACCTCCCAATGGCGCGCCAGCGCCCAACACGACAAAGGGCGAGCCAAGCCCGACCCTTGCCGCGGCGCGGATCCTGGGGCGGCCTGCGGTCCCGGCCGTGCCACCTGAGGACCATCGCGCCGGAGGTCCAGCCAGCGGGATGGTCTCCAGGTGGCTCAGGTTTTGATGTCGCCTTGATGCCGATGCCGCAAACCCCTGCGGGCAGGGCCCCGAGAGGCCAAACTGGCAGGGGCAGGGCGCCTCAGAGCACCAGCACGGCCGCCTGGGGCCCAATCAGAAATGGCTGACCTGCCACGCTTGCAGTCTTGACGGTGTGAGGCGCCGGCACTCACCGCAGCAACCAGGCTGGCGTTGAAGCTTCGCGATGGAGTCATGGCATGCGAAGACGACCTGACTCGAAGCCATAGGCAGCTGCACCTTGGGTCTCAGGGGGGGGACTGGAGGAAGATCAGGAGCAGTGGTCTTGCCCCGTGGCCCCCGTTCTGCTGTTCATCACCGGTGTGCTGGCCGGTTTGATTGCCGGGTTCATCCTCAGCCGGCTGTACCAGCGGCGCGGCAGCGCTGGCGATGGTTCAAGTGAACTGCGGCTGCTGCAGGAGCGTTTGCTCAGAGCCGATCAGGGAATTGAGCAGTTTTCACGTCAGCTGGAGGTCCAGAGCGCCGAGCTCAAAGGCGCCCTGCAGCAGTCGGCCATAAGTCGCACGAAGTTGGAGGCGGTGGAACAAGAGCGCGATTCCCTACAAAGCAGGAACGTTGCCACTCAGGCAGAGCTTGATCAGATCCGTACAGAACGGGAAGCTCTCAGCGCTCGCGTGGCTGAAATCAGCGAGCAGCTGCGCTCCCAACAAAGCCAGAGACAGTTTCTGGAGAATGCCCGAGCCGATCTGCTCACTCAGTTTCGCTCGCTTAGCGGCCAGATGCTGGATGGCTCCCGTGAGGCCTTGTTGAAAAGCACCAAGGAAACGGTGAGCGAGCCGTTTGCCAAAGAGGTGCAGCAGCTTCGGCAGCAGGTTGAGGCACTGCAGAAGGATTCAAGAGACAAGCTTACGCTACTGGCGGAAACCACTCGTGATTTGCGGCAGCGCAGCGAGGACGTGCAGGGCGCTGCACAGCAGCTCACTTCAGCGCTGCGCTCCCCAAATGTGAAGGGCCAGTGGGGGGAGGTGAACTTGCGCCGGATCTTGGAGTTCGTGGGGTTGATCAGCTTCTGCGATTTTGAAGAGCAGGTACATGTAGGAACCGAAGAGGGCGCCTACCGGCCGGACTGTGTGATCACGATCCCAGGCTCACGCCGTCTGATTGTGGATTCCAAGGCACCAATCGAGAGCTACCTTGATGCTTTGCAGGCCAGCGATCAAGCCCTGCGAGAGGCGGCGCTGGGGGACCATCTGAAGAAGGTGCGTGGCCATATCGACCTTCTGAGCAAGAAGGACTATGCCGGCAAGCTCAGCACCCTGGGCCAGGTGGTGGATGCGGTGGTGCTCTTCATCCCGGTAGAGGGAGCTCTCTCAATGGCACTGGAGCGGGATCCGCAGCTGCTGGAATATGCCTTTAGCCGGAATATCATTCTCACCTTCCCCACCAGCTTGCTGGCCATCCTCAAGGGTCTAGCGATGACCATCCAGCAGGAGGAGATCGCCAGGAATATAGATGAGATACAGGGGCAGGCGGTGGAGCTTCACAAGCGATTCTTGCTTTTTGTCGATAAGTTTAATGCCATCGGCGCCAACTTGTCGAGACTGAATAAAAGCTTCAACGATGCGGTGGGATCTGCGCAAGCGCGACTCCTACCGCAAGGTCGCCGATTTGCCGAGTTGGCCGGCCAGGGCGGAGAGATGAACATGAGCGAGGCAGTCAATGATCTGGTGCGCGAGATTCAGGCAGAGAGCTAGTTGGTGATCACCAGGCCAATTAATTACATCTGCATTACCTTGCGCGTGGTGTCGAGCGCCCAACCCTCCACATCGATGCTGGCTTGACACGCGGGCTATATGTAGTTTTGCGCGATGGCAGTGACGCAGCTCCAGCACAGCGTGTTGAGGCAGGCCGAGAACTGGCATGGCTGAGCGAAGCTAGCGTGGCTGCATCCATCGAGACAGAGTTGGATGGTTCTTATCAACAACATCTGGTGAATCTGCTCTGTTGCCGCGCCAAAATCGCCTTTGCCGCCCGGGCCAGCCGGTGCAGCTTCGCCGAGGGTTTCCACAATTATCAAGCGATCGAGGCATGGGCAAGCCAGATCGCCCCGCTCGACTCTGAATGGCCCTCCCAAGACCAACACATCGCCAGCCTGGAGGAGCAGCTCCGCACGCTGCCCCTACTCGGGCGGGACCTGGCCCGCTGTGAGCGGGACATCGCAACCACCGGCTCACCCTCCGCACCAACGCCTTCAATGCCGCTCAGGCCGCCAAGGCCTTGCTGCGGCAGGGCGACACCTTTTTGAAGGCTGTTTTGGAGCAGGACGCCCCCACCTGGCTCCGCCAGATGGACCACGACCTGGAGGTGCTCCACGCGGGGCAGCGCTACGCCGAGCAGCTGATCAGCGCCTTGCGCGCCATCGTCGCCCTTGACGGCCAACAGCTCCAGCGGAAGCTGGAGGGAGAGGAGAAGGCCCGCAATCGCTTGCTGCAACTGACGATCTTCCTCGTCGGTGCCGCCCTCAGCTTCAGCGGACTTGCCGCCGCCACCCGTCCGCGGCCCGCCGCCAGGCTGCTGGCCATGCTGACGAACCAGCGACCCGCCACCGCAGCGGCGACGGGCCAGCCAGGCTTCCACGCCGCGGGGCTCTGGCTGGCCGATATCGCCATCCATTTCCTGATCGGCGTGCTCGCGGCCCTCAGCTTGTATGGGCTATGGCGGTTGTATGGGCAGTGGCGATGCCACGCCAAACCGTCCAGGCGCTGACGCCTGGCAACATCGACACCGCTCAGCAGGCCCGCGCAAACGCCAGCAGGGCGCTGATGTCGCCCCGATCGGCCTGCTGGAGAGCGGCGATGTAGCGCTGCCGCAGGCTGGAGGCCTCCACGAGGGAGCTGCTGCCGCCCCAGGAGAAGCGCGGGCCGCCCAGCTGCTCGATCAACACGTCAGCGATCAAGCGGGCGTGACGACCGTTGCCGTTGGGGAACGGGTGGATGGAGACGAGCCGGTGGTGGAAACGGATGGCGATCTGATCCACCGCATCCACCCGGTGCTCCACCTGGTGGGCGATATCAGCCAGCAAGGCCGGCACCTGCAGGCGGATCTGCCGCCAGTCGCCGCCGATGCTCTTGTCACTGTTGCGGTACTGCCCGGCCCAACGCCAGCTCTGGCCGAACATCTCGCGATGCAGGCGCCGCAGCCAGCTGTCCTCCAGCGGCTTCGGCCGTCGCTGGCGGGACAGCCAGAGCAGAGCGGCTTCGATGTTCTGCTGCTCCCACTCATTGAGCTGGCTGCGGTTGACCAGATGGGTGGGCAGCAGCCCCTCCAACTCCTCGCCATCCAGTGGCGTCGCCCCTGCTGGTAGGCAGTCGTTCAATCCCACAGCCGGGCGCCGCTGGTGCGAAGGATCTCCTGAGCCATGGCCTCGAGCCGCTCCTGTGCCCCCTCGGATGGCGCATCAATGGGCTGAGCTTCCAGCGCCATGGTGCGGCCGGCACGCTGCTGACACTGCTGCGCCAGCCTCAGGGCCTGCTGCTTTCTCATGTCTCGCAACGGGCGCTTGGGCACCAAGGCGTACTGCAGGTCGCAGTCGAGGGCCTCGGCCACCCGCCGCAGGGTGCCGAGCGTGATGGCATCGCTCGCCTCGGCCTGCTCCAGCTTTCGCAGCCCGGACGCTGTGATCTCCAAGCGAGCCGCCAGACCAGCCGAGGTCATGCCGAGGGCCTCACGGATGGCCCTCAGCCAGCCCGCCGGCGGGCGTGGCGGCAGCGGGTGACTTGTGGCCTCCTGAAGCACCGCATCCATCTGAGCAAGCCGCAGCTCCTTGGGGTTCATGAGAGATGGGAGCGAACAGTCCCAACCAGATCCACGGCAGGCAACCTATCACTCCTGTGAAGCCTAAGGCAAAGAGAGCAATGAGTCGCTTCTTGCTCCACGCAGAGGAGTGATAGGTTTCCAGGCTGCTGGGCGCCTATGCGCAGAACGGCTCAGCCCCAGGAAACGTCCAGAAACTCCACCAGCAGCACGCCCCGGTGGGTGCCATGGATCCTCACCAGCCCCGCCTTGGCAGCACGCTCCATGCCAGGACGCTCCTTGCGGACCTGTTCCGCGCTGGCCAGCACCCGCACCCAGCCGCCGGTCATGAAGTCCTCGCTGCCTGTTTCAAAGACCTGCAGCCGGCGGTGCTGGTTGCTGTTGCGCTCGTCGTACAGGCCTCCACCGGTGGGGTTTGTGCCCTCTGCCCAGACCTGGTCGACCATGATCTTGCCGATCGCCACCGGGTCCCGTGCCGCTGCGTCAATGGCCTCACCGTCAAGCACCAGCGGGTTGCCCGGGTCCTCACGGTTGTCAGAAATGATCAATCGGTCGCCCATGAAAGGGTTCTCCTCCGCCCCTTCCTGTCGCGTGGTCACGCCGCATGGGTCAATCCAGCGATGGGGCTCGTCAGTCTGGCTGCGGATCAGCTCTCAGCCCCAGCCAGCACCGGCTCAGCCGTCTCCCCTGAAGCCTCCGGTCCGGGTCTCAAGCAGATCCCACAGTGGTCTGCAACGTGGAGATCGGCCCGCTGGTGCCGCCGCGGCCACCACGCAAACCCCAGCCCTCGGTGCAGGAGTCGCTGGTGTTGCATGAGCGGGGGTGATCGATAGCGCCGGGTTGCGCCAGCGGCTGGGGCTCGATGGCAAGGCGGCGGCAAGAACCACAGCCAAATGGACTAACATGACGTAAGTCCTGCCCTAAGGTGCTGTTAGCCGTGGCTGTCAGTCCTTACCGCGTCACGCCTGCCCGGATCGGCAACTCCTCCGGCTTGCGGCTGCCGGCGGCCTTCTACCGGGACCATCCCCAGTTCGCTGGAGCCGCCGGCCACGTGGAGGTGCTGGACCACAGCACGCTGTTGCTACGCCTGGAGCCAGAAGAACAGCGGCAGGGCGAGGCAGAAGAGGACAGCCTGATGCTCGGGCTGTTCCTCGATTTCCTCAGCCGACAGGCACTGACAACCGATCTGGGCCCGGTGCTCTACACGGAAGCCATGGCGGCAGACGACGATGAGCTGCTGGCCGGCGTGACGGTTGACGCCGCGGGCGAGCTGAGTCGGGCATGAGCCCGCCGCTGGTGCGCCATGGCTGGACGATCGCCTTCCAGCCCCAGCTTTTCGCGCGGCAATACACCGAGCTCAAAGCCGAGGTGAAACGGCTCAAACAGGAGCTCGATCCCCAGTCCTTCGTTCAACACCCCCAGGTCAAGCTGCTGGCGGCGGTGATGGAGGGGATCAAGGAGCGGATCGCTGCTGATCCCTACGCCAGCCGCTTTGCTCTCACGGGCCCGCTGCGCCGCTACGGCCGGCTCAAGGGCCTGGGCTTGCCGGATCGCTACCGCCTGTTCTTCCGCCCCTTTGAAGCGGAGGGCCGGCGTCTGCTGTTGATCCTCTGGCTGGGCTTCCCCCGAAAAGACGGCGATCGCAACGACGGCTATGCCGTGTTCTCGCGCCTGGTGCAGCGCGGCAAGCTGCCGGAAGACTGGGAGAGCCTGCAGCGTGAGTTCGACGCCGGCTGAGCGGATGGACTCTGCCAAGGGAGGGCATGACCCTGCCGGCCGCAGCGCCTTGCGGAGCGTCGAGCCCCCTCAAGCGTCCGTTGCAAGCAATCGGGTGCGGATTGACTGGGGCCCCGTCGGAGCGTCACCCGGGCTGAATGAGCTTCAGAGTCCTGGCTTTACGGGTCCCATGCGTTGAACAAGGTCGGGAAGATTGATCCGGCTTGTCGTCCCCCGAGATCCCAGCGCATCCCCCACAAGCCCGGCAAAGTGGGGGGGCAAATGGTGGTGGTTTTGCCGAGTCCCCTCACCCAGAAGCCAGTGCTGGCAGGCTTTCTCAAAGGCGGTTCAGAGGACACCCTCTCTGTTTCAGAGCTCAAAACGGGGATTCCCAAGGGTTCCCGTGATGTCCCACTGATTCCCGAGACCCACTGCCCCGCAGTGGGTTTTCCGCTGTCTGGGCGTCCCATGGCATCCCAGCAAAACCCAGGCAAGCAAAAAATTGTGGTGGTGTGATGGTGGTGAAAAACTGGGGTGGTGGTGTAAGTGGGGTCTTGGCTCTAACCGACAAGGAAGTTCGCGCTCTGCCACAGGGATCTCGGCGGTACCGGGTCTTGGGCGTCGGCGGCCTGCTTCTTGAGGTCGACCCCGCCGGCGGCAAGTACTGGCTTTGGCGGCACCGCTTCCCGCCCACCAAGGATGGCCGTCGGCAGGATTTGCGCATCGGGCCCTATCCCAGGATTTCGCTCAAGGCTGCACGCGACATTCGCGATGAGCAGAAACGTCTTCTCTATGAAGACGGAATCAATCCCTGTGATGCTAAGAAACGCAGCAAAGATCAGCGCTGGGGCAAACATGCCCAGCTCACCTTTGAGGCCGTTGCGCTCGACTGGCACGCCACCAAAATGGCCGGTACCTGGACGGAGCGGCATAGCGATGACGTCCTCAAGAAGCTCAACAAGGGCATCTTTCCCGCGAGCGGAGGCTGAGCCGCTGTCGGCCATGCGCGCCAACAGCATCGGCGCCGATGCCAGCACCCTCAACGCCATGGGCTTGCTGGCCCTGACCTTCGTGCGCACCAGCGAGCTGATCGCCGCCCGCTGGGAGGAGCTCGACTTGGAAGAGGCCCTCTGGACCATCCCGGCTGAGCGCATGAAGGGCCGTCGCGGCAAGCGCCGTGAGCACCTCGTGCCCTTCTCCCGCCAGGCCGCGGCGCTGTTCCAGGCCCAGCATGCCATCAGGGGCCCCAGTGGCCATGTCTTCCAGAGCCAGCGCACCGCCACCGGCTTCATCAGCAACAACACCGTGAACATGGCCCTCAAGCGCATGGTCTTCGAGCCATGTCCAGGCGCTGCCGCTGATGCTCCCTACCCTGGCGAACTGGAGCCGCGACCCCCCAGTTGAGCGGCCAGGGCAGGGGTTCAAGGCGGCACTGGAGCGGGGCTGAGCCGTGACCACCACTCCTGTGCTGACCCCTCGGCACCGCGGCCCCACGCCAACGCCCGCATCCTTCTGTTCTCGAACGCCATCCCTGGCGTGCTCGATTCCACCCGCACGGGGAGGTTTGTCTTCGAGGGGTTCCTCAAACGCCTGCGGGGGATCTCCAGCAAGGAGAACGCCCCGGGGCTCGATACCGGCGACTCCACTGACGAGGGCTACCTCACCCGTGGGGCGGTGCTACCGCTGACACCGTCCCAACCCCGGGACTGGCTGGCGACCAACGTGGCCTGGAGCACAAGCGGCATCCGGCCCGTCTCAGCCACAACCCCGGCCCTGCTCACCCCCTGTTTCGGTGCCGTGTGGCTGGGGCCGCTCACGGAGCCGCGCACCCCCGGCGTGCTTCCCTCCCCCAGCCGGGGGCAGTTGGCTGCCTTCTCGGTGACTGAGTTCGGCGGGCTCTACGGCGCCGGTGGGATCGGCTCCTTGACCCAGCCCCTGCTGGGCGAACGGATCCAGGCCGCGCTCAAACCCAACCGGGTGGCGGTGGTTGGCCCTGGCGACAGCCTCAACGTGCTGGCCGAGCGCCACGGCACCACCGTGACCACCCCGCGGGGCCTCAACCCCACCATCACCGGCCGTCCGTCGGACCAGCTGCCGATGGGGAGCTGGCTGTTCCTGCCCAAGCGCCGCGCCGCCGCCAACGCCGACACCAGCACCACCAGCCTGCCGAGCGGCTTCGACACACCGGAAACCCTGGCCACCTACCTGGGGGTGTCGCTCTCCACCATCTACAGCTGGAACTCCAGCGGTTACGGGCCTCCCTTCGTGAAGCTGGGCAACCTCGTCCGCTACACCTACGAGGACGTGGAGCTGTGGCTGGCGCGGCAGCTGGAGCTCTCGCGGGGGTGAGGGCCGCACTGTGCTGGATGCAGCGGCTGAGCTTGCCGGTCGAACTACAACCAATGCAGGGGATAGGGCATTGCTCCTGGGACCCAGCGGCTGAATCCCCAGGCCAGCAGGACCAACAACACAGATCCGGTCAGCACCGGAAAGAGAAGAAATGGCCAGCCCATCGCGAAAAAGGCCGCCAGAAAGGCCATGCCTCCAGCGGGTGGATGGAGGCAGCGCAGTTGCTGGCCCAACAAAATCGTCAGACCCACGGCCAGAGCCAGCACCAGAGGCCCCTGGCCAAAGAGAGAGACCAAAGCCACTCCCAGAAAGCCTCCGAGGGTGTTGCCGACCACGACATTGCGGGGCTGCGCCAGTGGACTGCGTGGATAGCCAAAGAGCAGAACCGACGAGGCCCCAAGGGGCGCGACGATCAACACATGGCCGCTCCAGGCTGAGAGCAGAGCGAGCAATCCCACGGCCATCAGTCCGCCAAGGGATGTCACTCCGATTTGGGAGAGCCGGAAGCGCGGCTGCACCCTGCGTCCACGGCGGCGCTCGCGTCGCTGCAACACAGCGGCCCGCCTCAGCAGCCTGCCGATGGATGCCATCTCCTCCTCTGAATGAGCCTCCGCAGTCTGGGAAGGGCAATCTCCAGGCGTGGCAGCGTCAGTGACGTTCTCCGTGATGCCCACCTAACCCCCAATGGCAATAGGAAGACCCCCTTGTGCCGTGGCCCGGCTGTCGATGCCGCTCAGCCCCTTCCGTCCCAGGCTTCGAGCGTGGAGCTGGGCAGTTCCCCGAAGAGCATGCGGTAGTCGTGGGCGAAGTGGCCCGGATTCAGGAAACCCCACCGGGCTGCCAGTTCCATGATCCTGGTGGTGTTCGGATCGGCGGTCAGCAACTCACGGCGCACACCGTGCAGGCGCCGGAGCTTGAGGAACGCCATCGGCCCCATCCCCAGCTGCTCCCGGAACCCCTGCAGCAGGGTGCGGCGCCCAGCCGCCACCTGCCTGCAGAGCGCATCCAGAGTGATAGGCTCGGTGGGATGGTCTGCCATCCAGCGCTGCGCCGCCTTCACCAACTCGATCCGGGCGGGCGGCCGGGCCAGCCGCTGACTGTGGTGCCCCCGCCGCGCGAGAGCCTCTAACAGCAGGGGCACCAGATCCCTTGCCATCAGATCGCGCATCCGCGGGTCGTGGATCAGGGCCGGACTCCGTTCGGCGAGGTTGAAGATCCGCCTCAGGCAGCCCCGCACCCGCGCAAAGCGCTCCGGGTCGAGGGTCTGCCAGTTGCCTTGCGCCAGGGTGTCCTCGAGTCCTGGAAACCCCAGGTCGAGGCCCCACTGAAGGAACTGCCGCCGGTCGAGGCTCAGCAAGGCCAGGTTGCAGTGTTCTGGGGTGGTGAGGTGAATCTCGCCTCCGCCGGCCAGGCCAAAGAAGGCGTGGCGCGGCAGCTCCTCCCCATGGGAGCGGATCACCCCCTGCCTGGGGGGGGCGCCCAGATCGAGGGTGATGAGCTGGCGATCGGTGGGCTTGGCTCCCGCGCTGTGCAGGGGCTTGTCGAAGCGGAGCCGCAGCACCTGGAGCGGACCGAGATCGAGCGGCTGCAGCTCACCGCGGAGTGTTCCCCCTGCCAACTGGGTGAGCTCCACGGGCAGCAGGGCGTTGACGGCCTGCTCCATGCGCACGATGTCCTCGATCGAGCGGGAGCGTTGAAAATCGCACTTTTTGAGCGTTCCGCTTGCCTCGAGCCGCTCACCATGGAGGGGCCTGTGCTTCTGGTCCTGGCCCGTGGCGTCCATCACGTCACGACTGGGGTCTTCCGCCCTAACCTCTTACCCCAGTCATGCCGGCTTGGGGAAAGGAAGGGACCAGATCATCAAGCCAACGTTCCCTCACCCGCCGGGTGCTCCCCGCCATGCCCAACGGCCAACCCAACATTCTCATCCTCTGGGGCGATGACATCGGCCAGAGCAACCTTAGTTGCTACAGCGACGGTCTGATGGGGTACAAGACCCCCAACATCGACCGGGTCGCCAAGGAGGGCGGCCGCTTCATTCATTACTACGCCGAGCAGAGCTGCACCGCCGGCCGCGCCGCCTTCATCAGCGGCCAGAGCGTGTTCCGCACCGGCCTGAGCAAGGTGGGGCTGCCCGGGGCTCAACTGGGCTATCGCGCCGAGGACCCCACCATCGCGTCGCTGCTGAAGCCCCTCGGCTACCGCACCGGCCAGTTCGGCAAGAACCATTTCGGTGACCGCGATGAACATCTGCCGACAATGCACGGCTTTGATGAGTTTTTCGGCAACCTCTACCACCTCAATGCGGAGGAAGAGCCGGAGCTGCGCGATTACCCCAAGCCGGAGGATTTCCCCAACTTCCGCCAGAACTACGGTCCCCGCGGGGTGCTGCATTGCTGGGCCAATGGCGACGGAAGCCAGCGCATCGAGAACACTGGCCCGCTCACCAAGAAGCGGATGGAAACGGCCGATGAGGAGTTCATGGCCGAAGCCAAGCGTTTCATCCGCGATGCGGTGGCCTCCGGCGAACCCTTCTTCGTGTGGTTCAACACCACCCATATGCACTTCCGCACCCATGCCCGCCCGCGGGACCTCGGCCAGGCTGGGCGCTGGCAGTCGGAATATCACGATGTGATGATCTATCACGACAACTGCATCGGTGAGATGCTCAACCTGCTGGATGAGCTGGGCATTGCCGATGACACGCTGGTCATGTACAGCACCGATAACGGTCCTCATATGAACAGTTGGCCCGATGCCGGCATGACCCCCTTCCGCAACGAGAAGAACTCCAACTGGGAAGGCGCATACCGGGTGCCTGCCCTGGTGCGCTGGCCGGGCAAGATCGAACCCGGCACGCTGTTCACAGAGATCGTCAGCCACCTTGACTGGCTGCCCACCTTGCTGGCCGCCGCCGGCGAACCCGAGATCAAGGCCAAGCTCAAGGCCGGTCACCAGGCCGGAAGCCAGCACTACAAAGTGCACCTCGACGGCTATAACATGCTGGACTATTGGACCGGGAAGACGGAGAAGAGCCCGCGGGTGGAGTTCTTCTACTTTTCCGATGACGGCGACCTCACCGGTCTGCGCTACGACAACTGGAAGATCGTGTTCATGGAGCAGCGTGCCACCGGCACGCTGCAGATCTGGGCCGAACCGTTCACCGCCTTGCGCGTGCCGAAGATCTTCAATCTCAAGACCGATCCCTACGAGCGAGCGGACATCACCTCAAACACCTACTGGGACTGGATTCTCGATCACGTGTTCCTGTTGGTACCGGCCCAGGCCTATGTGGCCCAGTTCCTGGAGACCTTCAAGGAATTCCCGCCTCGGCAGAAGGCCGCCAGCTTCTCTTTGGAGCAGGTGATGGACAAGATGACCAGCACCACCGGGCTGTCCTGAGGCTGGGGCGATGATGGCCGCTCACGGCCGCTGGCACGCGCTGGAGAGGCTCCGCTGGGGCCGCCGCCGCTTTCTCCTGACGTCTCTGATGACTGGTGCTTCCCTCACGGGGCTCGAGGCCCTGGCCGATCTCGCCTCCGGGCGGGATCGGCGGGTGGTGTCGATCCTCCACACAAACGACATGCACTCCAATGTGGTGGGCGTGGGGCCACTGCGGGATTATTCGCCGCTGCTGCCAGGCAACGACTCCACCAAGGGGGGCTATGCCCGTCTTGGTGCCTTGATCGCCGCGCGGCGTCGTGAATTGGAACAGCTCGGCCCGGTGCTGGTGCTCGATGGTGGCGACTTCTCGATGGGGACGGCCGTGGCGGCGGCCTGCCGGGAATTGGGCGCCGAACCGCGGCTGATGGGGGCCATGGGCTACGACGCCACCACCATCGGCAACCACGAGTTCGACCTGGGCCCCGATGGACTCGGCCAGGCGATCGGCCGCGCAGCTGACGGGCGGCTGGAGGAGCTGCGGCGTCTCCATCGTCAGGGGGTGATCCGGCCGGAGGCCGTGATCGAGCGGGGCGGGCTCCGCATCGGCCTGATCGGCCTGATCGGCCTGATCGGCTACGACGCCTTCAAGTACGCCGCTGATCCAGGCGCCGTCACGTTTTCCGATCCGATCGAGACGGCCCGGGGCCAGGCCCGGCGTCTGCGCCGGGAGCGGAAGGTGGATCTGGTGCTGGCCCTCAGCCATGGCGGGGTGATCCGAGGTCCGGACGGGCGCTTCGACCGGGGTGAGGACGTGACCTTGCTGGAGCAGGTTCCCGAGGTCGATGTGGTGGTGGGCGGCCACACCCACACCCTGCCGCGGGAGCCGCTGATGGTGGGAGGGCGCCCGGTCGTTCAGAGCGGCCGCTATGGCGAACATCTGGGGGAGCTGGTGCTCGAGCTCGGCAACAGCGGGGTGTCGGTGCGCTCCTACCGGCTCATCCCTGTCGATGATCAGGTGCGGGGTGATGCGGCCATCCAGGCGCGTGTGGAGGAGTTCCTGCGCCGTTCGGGCCCGGCGGCCTTCGCCTCACGCGGCTACACCACCACCCAGCCGCTGGTGCGGATTGAGGAGGATTGGCCGATGAACTACGCCGATGTGGAGGGCGGCACTCCGCTGGCCAACCTGTTCACCGACGCCCTGCGCAAGGCCACGGGCAGCGCCATCGCCTTCACGGCCAACGGCATTATCCGGGCTGGGCTGATCAAGGGCAAGAGCGGGATCCAGACCGTCTACGACGTGTTCACCTTGGCGCCCCTGGGGGCCGGAATCGTGGATGATACGGCCGGCAGCGCCATGGTGACGACCTGGTTGACAGCGGCCGAGCTGAAGAACCTGTTGGAGTTCTTCCTTGTGGATGACCCCAACCACCCGGGTGAGTACTTTCCCCGCGTGTCTGGTTTGCGCTTCCGCTACGACCCCTCCCGTCCCCGCTTCGATCAAGTGGTAAGCCTGGAGCTGGGCAGTCTGGCGGGCGGCTATGCACCCCTCGATTTGGGATCTGATCGCCTGCTCAGTTTCTCCACCAGCCTCTACGCGGGGCTGGTGATTGCAGCGATCCCGAAACTCAGCAAGGGAGCCCTCGCCCTGCAACCGAAGCTGGCCGATGGTTCCCCGCTCACCAGCCGCACCGAGGCGATCGCCGACCCCCGCTTCTCCACCGGCCCCTATGTGCTGCCGGTGGGAGTCAGCCTCGATCGGGCCAGCACCGCCCTCGACCCGGCCCGCCGCGAGATCAAGGAGTGGCAGGCCGTGATGGATTATCTGCGCGACCTGCCGGATCGGGCCGCGGACGGACTGCCGATCCTCCGCAAGGATGCGGCGGCCCGGGAAGTCCGTGGGATTCGCTTCTAGGAGCCTCCATGTCCCCCTCAGCCGTCTGCATGACCGTCTCTCCCCCTCCCGGCCGGCCTCCGGCCCGGGGCATGGTGTGGATCCCGGGAGGCACCTTCACCATGGGCTCCGATGCCCATTACCCCGAGGAGGCTCCGGCCCATCGGGTGGTGGTGGAGGGTTTCTGGATCGACCGTTCGCCGGTCACCAACGCCCAGTTCCAGAAGTTCGTGAAGGCCACGAGTCACGTGACTCTGGCCGAGAGGCCGGCGGATCCGGCGGCGTACCCCGATGCCCGGCCGGATCTTCTGGCCCCCGCCTCGGTCGTGTTCGTGCCGCCACCGGGGCCGGTCGGCAGCGGCGATCACTACCGCTGGTGGCGGTATGTGAAGGGAGCGAACTGGCGCCATCCCGAAGGACCCGGTAGCTCGATCCGGAACCGCGAGCACCATCCCGTGGTGCATGTGGCCCATGAGGATGCCATCGCCTACGCCACCTGGGCCGGCAAGCAGCTGCCCAGCGAAGCGGAATGGGAGCGAGCCGCCAAGGGCGGCCTTGAAGGGGTTGAGTTCGCCTGGGGGGAGGAGCTCCACCCCGGCGGCAGGCCCGCGGCCAACACCTTTCAGGGGGACTTTCCCCACCACAACAGCTTGCTTGACGGCTGGGAACGGACCTCGCCGGTAGGGAGCTTCCCGGCCAACGGCTACGGCCTGCTCGACATGATCGGCAACGTATGGGAGTGGACCGACGACTGGTATGCCGATCACGGCATCAGGGTGGCGGCCCACAAGGCAGCGGGTGGCTGTTGCGTGATCGCTTCCCCTCGCGGCACCTCGCGCCAGGACAGCATCGACACGGCCTCTCAGCACGCCACCATCCCGCGCAAGGTGGTGAAGGGCGGCTCATATCTTTGTGCGCCGAGTTATTGCCGCCGCTACCGCCCTGCGGCCCGTATGGCGCAGGGCATCGACACCTCGACCTGTCACATGGGTTTTCGTTGCATCGTGAGGATCTGAACCATGGCTGTTGAAACCTTGAACAGCTGGCTGGAGGACATGGCCGGAGCTCTGCGCTTTCTGATGGAGAGCGTGTCGGTGGTGTGCGTGGCCATCGGCTTCCTGGCCGCCCTGGGGGAATCCCTGCGTCTTCTCGGCAGAGCTCAGTCGCAGGGTCAACGACTCAACCGCATCCGGCTGCGCTTCGGCAGCAGGCTGTCAATGGCGCTGGAATACCAGCTGGCCGCCGACATCGTGGCCACGACCACGGTTCCTTCTGATGAAAATCTGATCAAGCTGGCGGCTGTGGCCGTGATCCGGACCTTCCTCAATGTCTTCCTGAGAAGGGAGGTTGAGGCGGAACAGAAACTGGAGGATGCCAGGCGCGAGCGGATGGCCAACCCGGCCACAACTGCTGGTTGATGGTAAATCTCACCAACGAACTGGCCAAGGAGCGCAACCGGGCTGCCGCCGAGCGCACGATGATGGCCTGGATCCGCACCTGCCTCTCGCTGATCAGTTTCGGCTTCGGTCTCGACAAGATCATCAATGCGATCAACCGCAGCCGTTTTGATAACAGTGACCATGCCGGCCTGAGTGTGCGTCTGGTGTCGATTGGCTTCGTGTTGATCGGCGTTCTGGCGATGACGGCGGCCACCCGGCAACACCTGCGCATGCTCAAGCTGATCCGGCGTGACGACTTCGTCTATGTCGATCAAGGATCGATCACGGTTTTCACCGCGGTTTCACTCACGGTCATCGGCATCGTGGCGTTTGCCTTGCTGGTGACTGGTACTTCAGTTGGATGACTCCCATGCCTCAATTCGCAGCATTGCTGGTCACGTCGACCATCATGACCCTCATGTTCAGCCTCGGACTCGGGCTGAAGGACTATCCGTTCGTCCTGCTCAGAGATCGCCCTGGTTTTTTCTGGCGGGTCCTTTTCGGCACCTGTGTTCTGGTGCCTCTGGCCGGCCTGGCGTTGGTGTTGTTGCCCTTGCAGGCTGTGTTGACCCGTCCTGCCTGGGTGGCCATGGCGCTGATGTTGGTGTGTCCGAGCGCTCCACTGATCCTGTTCCGGGTGCGCGGTAGTGGCGGCACGGCGGAGCTTGCGGCGCGGCTGCAGATCGCGGCGGCGCTGCTGGCCATCGTCTCCATCCCCCTGCTGGCCATCGTGTTCAAGGTCAGCCTCGGCCTGTTCGGCTGGGAGATCGACGGCTGGGAGATCCACCCGGCCAAAGTGGCGGTTCAGGTGCTGCAGGTGCAGGTCCTGCCTGTGATCGCCGGTGTGCTGCTGGGGCAGTGGCAGCCAGGGCTGGCCCAGCGCTGCAGCAGTGCTGTCGGTTCCCTGGCCAGCCTGCTGCTGCTGGTGATGCTTGTGGCCTTGTTGGTCTTGAGCGGTAGTCAGCTTGTGCCCTTTCTGCGGCAGAACCTGGTGGCGCTGGCCGGCATGGCGGTGCTCAGCGCGCTCAGCCTGGCGATCGGCTACGGCCTGGCCCGCAAGGATCCCTTGGAACGACGCACAGTGGCCATGGTGACCGGCATGCGCAACACTGGCCTGGCCGTCCAACTGGCCATGACTTACCGGGCGGGGATGCCTGGACTGATTCCCGGCATCCTGTCCTATGTCTTGGTCACGGTGATCGTCTCCAGCATCTTTCTGCGCTGGCAGCGCCGGGAGGTGGCAGCGGCTGCCTGACGACCTTACTGAGCGGCCTGCAGGTCAGCCGTCCTGGCTGGAGATCTTTGGCACGGTGCTGCGGTTGCCGTTGCGGATGGCGTGATAGCCGGGGGAGAGGATCTCCACATCCGCGGCGGCGAAGTGATCCTGCAGGGCAGCGAGCACCTCCGAGAGGGTTTGGCGGTAGGTGGCCGGATCTCGAACGTAGGCGTTCAGCTCGTAGCTGATGTGATAGTCGTTCAGAGAGGTCTGAAGCACGAAGGGCTCGATCTCATCGGTGATGCCGACCACGCCGCGGGCGGCGCTCAGCATCAGCTCATGCACCTGCCTCCAGGGCACGTCGTAGCCGATGGTGATCGTGGTGGCGAGCGCCACAGGTTGCTGGATTTCCCGTCGGGAGAAGCTGTAATTCACCACCGAGGCACCGATCACGCTGGCGTTGGGAATGCTCACCAGCTCATTGCGAAGGGTCTGCAGCCGCGTCACCAGCAGGGCCCGATCCTGCACCACCCCCACCACCCCGTTGATCTCCACCCGGTCGCCCTCGCGGAAAGCGCGGGTATAAATCAGCATCAGGCCGCTGATGATGTTGGACGCCACCGCACTGGAACCCAGGGCGGCAAGGGCGCCCAGAAACAGACCGGCGCCCTGGAACACCTTGCTGTCAGAGCCGGGAATGTAGGGGAAGGCCGCCGCCAGACCGGCCAGGGTGAAGAGAATGCCTACTAGCCGTGCTGTGGGAAGGGCCCATTCCTGGTAGAAGCCGGGAATGCGGAGCCGGCCATGGTGAACAGCGGCAAACCATGCCTGACTCGCTCGGATCACCAGAACGGTGATGAACAGGATCACAAGAATCGAGAGCAGGTTGGGAATCGCCTGCACCACCCCGAGCAGGAAATTCAGCACCAGGTCGCGGAGCTGTTTGCGCAGGCCTTCGGCAACGCCTTGAGTGGGCGGGAAAAAACCCAGCAGCAGGGGGATCAGCAGGTAGCTGATCGCCAGCACCAGCGACCAGTGCACCGCCTGCCGCACGGTCTGCAGGATCTGCCGGGCCTGATTGGCCTCGACAAATCCGCTCAGACCATGACGGTTCAGCTTCTTGAGAATGAACCAAGGAGCGTCGGAGATGCGGTGCCGCAGATGCTGGTTCAGCCGGCCCTGGAGGCGCAGCCAGAGGATGTAAAAGGCCAGCACCAGCGCGGCCAGTATCGTTCCCTGCAGCCATGCGGAAAAGGTATGGCTTTTGCGGTACGCGAAGATCGCCTTCCTCATGTTGTCGCGGTAGCGGAGCGCTAACGCCTGGCGTGTGAGGTCAAAGCAGGCAGCCGCGCGATCATCCACTCCCAGCTCAGGGGTGAATCCCCCATCCGCTCTCTGAATGCCGACCAGTGAGTAGGGCGCTTCTTCCCTCACCACGATCGCGGCAGCATCGAAGGTGCGATCCTCCGCGAGCTGCCGCAGGCGGGCCGAGCCGCGGCGCACATACTCCTCAAGCTTCTGGGCACCGGGAGCCCGGCGGACCTCCAGCACCCGACGTCCCTCCAGGGTGATGAATCCGGGGGCGCTTGCGCACCCTTCCTTAGCCAGCGGGCTGCTGGCGGCGTCGATGGCCGTGTTAGCCCCGGCGGCGGTCTGGGCCTCGACAGCCCAAGAGGGCAGTTCCGGACTCCAAACGAGACCAAGGGTGAGCAACACGGCCAGGAGGGCGGCTAGAAGGTGCTTCCGCTGCTTCGGACCGCTGGCACCGCGGCGCCGCTCTCCCGTCCCTTGTTCAAAATCCAGCTGGACGACCATGCTGTCGGCATCATGTGAGCGGATTGTCCCTGGCTGTTGGGCCGGCGTCGATCCACCCTCATCAACGGCTGTCACACCCGTGAGCGCGAGATGGGGATGGCTGGTTCGGCGCTGGTAGGCACCCCGAGAAGGCCCTGGTGGAGTTCTCCATGGCAACCGCCAGCGAGAACGTCAGGAGTGCTCAACCCAACAACCTCGCCGCCGCTGACGCGTGAACCGCTCAACCCCCCAACCGCCCGGAGCCTGGAAAACACCGCCGGCCAAACGATCAACACCTCAAAAGGGGAGAAAACAACATGAAAAGAATCGAAAATTCTCCTCGTATTTCGCGTTTCAAAATCAGCTCCCTGCAACTCCTTGGAGAGTCCCGCAGCTCCTCATAGAAGAACGCAACTCGGGGGGTATTCCCCTTGTTTCCGGCGGCGGCGCATGGTGCCTCGGAAATTTTTCAGGTTCTGGAAAATCCACCCTCTCAGGCCCTGCTGTCCTGGTCGGCCACCAGCAGCAGGCCGCCCATGATCGCCAGGTTCTTGAACAGCTGAATCCGCTCCATCTTGTCGGCCACATCGCCGTGGAACAGCAGGGTGGTGGGCACCAGGAACACCAGCAGCACCGCTCCGAGTCGGGCTTTCCAGCCGCTGATCACCAGGGCTGAACCCACCGCCATCAGGGCCATGGCGGCCACCAGAAGTACGGGCGCCAGCGGCAGTCCCTTGGCGGCAATGGCGCCGGCCACGCCGGCAAAGCCCGTCAGCTTGCCGATCACGGCATGGATGAACACCAGGCACAGCAGCACCCGAGCGATGCGGTTCAACAACGAGGGCTGGTGGCTCTGCTGACTCATGGGGCGACTTGCAGGACGACAGGACGGCGCGCGTTCGTGGCGATGCAGACGCAGAGGGCTTATCGCTCCTCTGCTGCATGGTTTGCCAAGAAGGAGTTGATCATGGACTCCATGCCTTTTTGGGTGCGGCCATGGGGCCTGAGGCCCTGCTTGGCCCATACGCGATCAAGCTCCTGGCGAAGCCCCTCGGGAATCCAGCAGGACAGCACGACCTTGCCTTCCCGGCTGGAGGTGCAGTGGCGCTCAGGAGTGGACATCGAGAAGGCTTGTGTACATGTGCACACTTTGCCGGAGAAGGGGCGCCACCGCAGCGGCATGGCCACCGTCGATCGGGCTGAATGAGAACCGTTCTCACCGCTGGCGGTCCATGGATCAGCAGGCCATCCAGGTTCCGGTCACGCTGCTCACCGGCTTCCTCGGTGCCGGCAAGACCACCCTCCTGTACCACATCCTCAGCAACCAGCAGGGGCTGCACAGCGCTGTGCTGGTCAATGAGTTCGGGGAAGTCGGCATTGACCACGAGCTGGTGGTCGCCACCAGCGAGTCGATGGTGGAGCTCAGCAACGGCTGCATCTGTTGCTCGATCAACGGCGAGCCGCAGGAGGCCGTGCACCGCGTGCTGGAGCGCCCCGAGCCGATCGATCTGATCGTGGTGGAAACCACCGGCCTGGCCGACCCCCTGCCGGTGGCGCTGACCTTCATGGCCGGCGACCTGCGCGACCGGCCGCGGCTCGACTCGATCATCACCGTGATCGATGCCGAACACTTCAGCGCCACGGCCCTCAGGGCCCAGCTGGAGGCCTGCGTGGTGCCGGCATGAGCCAGATCCTGCTGATCTCCGGGCCTCCCGGCTGCGGCAAAACCACCTGGATCCTCAGCCAGCTCCGGAGCCATCGGGGCGCCTGCGGCTATTTGCGCCTGGCCGGCACACCCGATGAGGGACTCAGGCCTGGCCGGGGTGGATCGCCGTGTGATTCCCCAGCTGGAGGCTCTGCATCTCAGCCCTGATGCGCACCTTCACTTCGGGCGTGACGCCGTGCTGCCCCGCCAGGACACCCTGGATTTCAGCAGCCCGCGGGCCTGGGAGAGGAACCTGGCGGGGGCTGTGTGGGATCCGGCCAGCCTCAGCGGCTTCTGGTTCGAACTGCTGAACGGTGCCTATGGCGATGTGTATCACGCCAAGGCCCTGGTGAACCTCCCCGATGGCCGGGCCTTCTTCCGCAACTGGATGGTGAGCCGGGAGGGCTCCCAGCTCCTTCCCCTGCAGCTTGATCGAGCTCGACTGCGCCCTGCTGCATGGCAGCTCCGCCGCCGTGATTCCAGGACGTCTCGGTCTCCACCAGGAATTTGGAGCCCTGCTCGCCCGGCAGTTGCTGGCGCACAACTAGGAGCCCTGACCCAGATCCAGGACCTCACTTAGAAGCGGAAGGTGACCCCCGTACCGATGTGGTGCTGCCAGCCGCGCCCCCAACCTTCGCCGGCCTGGCTGCTGTAAATCGGCTTCCAGTGGGCAAACAACACGGTGCGGCGGCTGAGCGGGAATTCAAGCTCCACCTCACCACCCCAATCGGTTCGGCTGGGAAGTCCCGCATAGCTGCCGGGGCTGTAGAAGCGCGGTCCGGCGGAGAGCGTCACATTCAGCCGGTCGACATTGAACCCGAATCCCAGCCAGGGATCGGTGTAGTTGCCGAGGTAGGTGCCATCCGACTCCCAGCCCGTGCGGTTCTCCAAAGAAACGAAGAGGCCATCAGCGACTGTTTCCAGACCATCTCCCAGGGCGAAATTCACATCGCCATCGCCGAAGGCGTAGGCCACCCCGAAGCCAAGCTCATTCTTCAGTCCCTGGATGTCTTCGCCCTGGCTGCGGGTCACGTAGTACGGCAACCATTCGGCAAAGAAGGAAAAGCGCTGATTCGGCTCGTAGCGCACCTGCAGCCGCCCCTTCAGATCGCCGCGGCGAAAGGGAGCGCCCCCATGGCTGTGAGCGTGCTCCTCCGCATGGTGGTCAGCGTCCTCGGCATGGTGCTCCTCGGAGGGCTCCAGGTGGACACGGCCGTAGAAATGGTCCGCTTCACCCCAGACAAGCGCCGGCCCCACCATCGCCTCAATCGCCAGACTGCCCTTGTTGGGCAGGCCCCACTCCATCACCACACCCAAAAGGCCATCAATGGCGTAATGGCGCGGCTGATCCTCAAGATTGTTCTCCAGGCCGGCGTGCCCCTCCAGGGTGAGCACCGGAGCGATCTGAAACGCGCCCGGGGCCAGATCCTCTCCCCCAGCCGCGCCATGGGCCTGTAGCGGCGCCGGATAAGCCAGCGCCATTGCCAAGCTGATGGGGACGAGGGCAAGGCCTGGGCGCTGGGTCCGGGGAAAGCGTCGGGAGACTGGGGAGGCGAAACAAGGTGAGGTCATGGTGATCATCAGCGGATCGAGGCCCAGCGACGGGCGAGCCCTTCGGCGGCAGCGCCATCGCAACGGCCGCCCTGGCCGCTGACGAAGGTGCAGACGTTGCCCGTGGCTGTTTGGACGGTGGAGCGGCCCGGGGAGAGCCCATCGGCGACAAGGGGAGCGGGATTCACCGGCACGCCGCTGGCGCGGCTGATGCGTCGCAGGGTCTTGGAGATCGGCAACGACTCGGCGAACAGCTGGCGCGTGCCCGACTCCCGCACCGCTTTGGTGATCGCCCCGAGGCTGGCGGGGCGCAGAACCCTGGCGGTGGTGAAGGAATCCAGCAGCGGTAGCTCCCTCACACCAAAGCGGCGGGCCAGGCTGGAGAAGGCACGATGCTCCGTCACCAGAACCCGGCCGCGGGTTGGAACGGTGTCGATCTGAAGCTCAATCCAACGGCCGAGATCTGCCAACACGGCTGTCGCTGCCTGGCCCCGGCGCTTCACGGCTGCCGCTGACGCACTCGGCAGCAGGGTCGCCAGGCGGGCCTCCACCACCCGCACCATGGCCGCCGCCTGGGCGGGATCGTGCCACACATGGGGATCGCGGCCGGGGCTGGCGGGCACGGCCTGCTCGGCGACCGCCACCTTCGGGGCACCGCCGCTGATCCGCGTCAGGGCAGGGGTGAGGCCGAAGCCATTGAGCAGCACCAGGCTGGCGTCAGCGATGGCCTGCCGGTCGCGGGGTCGCAGCACCGCCTGATGGGGATCGCCACCGGCCGGGATCAGGCAGGTCACCCTGGCCTGATCCGCCGCGAGGGTGCGGGTGAGGTCGCAGAGGATCCCGTCGGCAGCGACCACCAGCGGCGGCGAAGACGCTCGGACGGGAGCAACATGGGCTAGCGAGGCCGCCCCCAGAAGCATGGCGAGGAAGGCCAGCGGCAACGCCATCCGCAGAGAACCAACAACGCAAGGATGATAACGGTTCTCATTCGCACCGCGCCATAGGCTGGTGATCGCGTTGGTGTGTCTGTGGATCAACCCCTGCTGCGGGCCCTCGATCTCGCCTACGCCTATGCGCGCTACCCCGTGCTGGTGGGCATCGATCTGGAGGTGATGCCGGGATCGTGCAGCGTCATCCGCGGCGACAACGGCGCAGGCAAATCCACCCTCCTGCAGCTGCTGCAGGGGCGTCTGCGGCCCAGCTCCGGCTGGGTGCGGCTTGAGGGTCGCCCCCTGAGGGGGCAACGCCGCCGCGTGGCCCTCGTCCCCCAGGCCCCCTGCCTGAACTGGCGCTATCCCATCCGCCTGGGGGCGTTCGTGGCCCTGGCCGCCGCTGGGGATCCGCGCAGCTGCCCGCCGGCCCTGCGACAGGTCGGGCTGGAGGCCCTCGCGGAGCGGCCCATCGGCGGCCTCTCCTCCGGTCAACGTCAGCGGGCCCTGATCGCCAGAGCCCTGGCCCAGCGCGCCGCGGTGCTGCTGCTCGATGAGCCCTTCGCCAACCTGGATGGAGCCAGCTGCCTGCAACTCGGTGCGTTGCTTCGTTCCCTGGTGTCTTCAGGGACGGCGGTCGTGCTCAGCGCCCATGGCGAGCTGCCCCCGACCCTCCCCCGGAGGCGCACCTACCTCCTGCGGGAGGGAAGCCTGCATCTCCAGCCCGCCCAACCTTCCTTCACGCCGTGGCAGCCCTGAACGAACCCTTTTGGTTGATCCCCCTTCTGCTGGCCTGTTTCTGCGGTCTGAGTTGCCCGCTGTTGGGCACGCTGCTGGTGCTGCAGCGCCGCGTGCTGACCACCAACCTGATGGCCTACGCCGTGCTGCCCGGGGTGGTGATCGGCCAGGCCCTTGACCTGCCGCCGCTGCTCACGGGCATGGCCAGCGCTCTTGCGGCCGTGCTGCTGGTGGAAGCACTGATCGCCGTGCGCCGCGACGACGCCGGAGCCGCGGAAGCACTGCTCAACACCTTGCTCTCGGCCAGTCTCGGCCTGGGGGTGCTGCTGGTGCAGGTTCTTGAACTGCCGGTCGACCTGGAGGGGTTGCTGTTCGGGGACCTGCTGGTGGCGGGTCCGGATGACCTGGTGCGCATGGGCCTGGTGCTGGTGCTGGTGCTGGTGCTGCTGGTGATTCGCGGGCGCTTTCAGCAGTGGCAATGGCTGGGGATGGATCCCGACGGGGCGGAGCAGCTGGAGCTGCCGGTGCGCGGCCTGCGGCTGGGGATGGCAGCGCTCACGGCTCTTGTGGTGGTGAGCGCCACGGCAGCGGTGGGACTGGCGCTGGTGATGGCCCTGATCTGCGCCCCCAGCCTGGCGGCTCTGGCGGGTGCCACCAGCCTGAGGCAGGCGCTGCGGCGGGCGGCCCTGATCGGGCTGGTCGTGAGCCTGGTGGGGTGTGTGCTGGCCGTGGGCCTCAACCTGCCCCCGGGCCCGCTGATGGCCAGTTGTTGCCTGCCTCTGCTGTTGCGACGCGGAAACGTCACGGGCTGAGGATGCACGCGCGCACCAGCGGCGCCAGCAGTGCGAACAGCACCGCGAAGGGGATCAGTACCAGGGTGGGATTGATCCCCAGCAGGATGCCCAGGCAGGTGCCCAGCAGGGCGGAATGGCCCAGGGCATCACTGAAGAACGAGAGCTGGCCACCGAGCAGGGCCCGCTGCATGAACGGCTGGCTCAGCACCACCAGCAGCGATGACGGATCAGCCATGGCCACCGACGCCGGCGTGGTGATGGCGGTAGGGCACCACATTGGGCCCATCGAACTCAGCCAGCCGCTCACCACGGCGAACGCTCAGACCCTCCACCAGCAGCACTGGGGTGTGGTCTGTCATGGCCCGAAGGCCTGGCGCAGATCGGCCGCGTTGCGGCGCATCACCGACAGATAGGTGGCCGGATCACCGGAGGCCCGCTCGCTGGCTGTTTCCAGCGGATCAAACGCCACGATCTTCACGCCCAGATCGCTGGCCAGGGCGTTGAAGGAGCGGTTGCCCTCCTGCGGCTCGCTGACCAGGGCCTTGAGCTGGCTGCTCCTCACCGCGGCCACCACCCGCCGCAGATCCACCGGCGAGGGATTGATCTCAGGCACATCCACCAGGTACTCCGCTTTGAGGCCATAGCGCTGTGCGAAGTAGGGGGCAAAGTCGTGGAAGGCCACGAACGTCTTGCCCCGATAGGGCTGGAGCTGAGCGGTGATCTCGCTGTTCAGCTTCTTCAGCTCGGCGGTGAAGGCTGCCGCGTTGCGCCGGTATCCCTCCGCGCAGCTGGGATCGGCCTTCACCAGGCCATCGCGGATGGTCTCCACCTGCTGCACAGCCCGCAGTGGATCCAGCCAGATGTGGGGATTCACCGCGCCGTGATCATGGCCATGGCCGTCGTCCTGGTGCTCCGTGTCCAGGGTGGCGACGCCGCGGCTGGAATCGATCACCTGCAGCTGGGGATTGCCGGCGGAAGCGATGAGCTTGCCCAGGAAGCTCTCCATCTCAAGGCCGTTCTTCACCAGCACCCGGGCCTGGCGCAGGGCCATCAGGTCGCCCGGTTTGGCCTGGAAATCGTGGGGGCCAGTGCTGGCGGGAATGAGGGGCGTCACCGTGGCGCAGTCGCCGGCCACGGCCCGGGTGAACAGGGTGATCGGCAGGAAAGTGGTGACCACCTTGAACGCCTTGCCTGCCGCGGCGTCAGGAGGCTCCTGGCGGGGCGCGCCGCAGGCGGCCAACAGCAGGGCCCCGATCACCACCCCGGATCGCTTCAACAGGTCCTGGAGCCCGGCGGGAGCACGCATCCGCGGCCTTGCTGTGAGAGCGGTTCTCATTCTAAGCCCGAGACCGGAAGCCTGCCCCGGCGCGCTGGCTCTGTCGTTCGCGCCCTGGCACCGCCACCGGCCACAGCCACCAGCGCCCGTTGGCGTCGCCGGCCGCCAGGTGCCGGCCATCCGGTCGCCAGGCCAGGGCGTTGAAGCCGCTCCCCTGGCCCTCGAGAGGCTGCAGCAGCCGGCCTCGGCCATCCCAGAGCGCCACGCTGCCGTCACTGGAGGCACTGGCGAGCAGGGTGCTCCCCGGAGCAAAGGCCAGGGCATTGACGCGGCGCTCATGCCAGACCAAGGGCTCCGGGCTCCAGGCCTTGGACCCCCGGTTCACCTGGGTCCACAGAATCACCGCCTCCGCCGCGGCGCTGGCGAAGAGCGGCGCCAGGCGTCCGGGCACCTCGCTCCAGGCCAGGTGGCGCACCTTGGCGGGAAACCCGCTGAACTGCCAGGGCTGGCCCTGGCAATCCTCCGGCCACAGAAGCAGGGAGCGATCCAGCATCCCGCAGGCGAGGTGCTGGCCTGGCCCCGAAAACGCCAGGGCCAGGCCGGCTGAGGCGATGGGGGTGCGCTGGGGCGGTTCGCCGGGGGAGCCCACCCCCGGCCGCCACAGGACCACCTCGCCGTGGCTCGTGGCCGCCAGCCGCCGCCCATCGGCGCTCCAGGCCAGGGCTTGGATGGTGCCAGGCAGCTCCAACGGTGGCTCGCGCCACTGACGACGGGCCCCATCCCAGAGCCGCGGCTCACGCCCGGCCGCCACCGCCAGCAGCAGGCCACCCGGCTGCCAGGCCGCCGCATCGATCCAGCCGCCCCCTAACGGGATGGGATCCATGGCCAGCGGCCGCATCCCGGTGCCCCCCAGCTCCCAGAGCAGCAGCTCGCCGCTCTGGCCGGCGGCCATCAGGAACTGGCCATCGCCGCTGAAGCCCACCACATCGAGACTGCTGTCGCGGTCGCCGCGCAGCAGCTCCTCGCAGCCGGCGAGGAAATCGAGCAGCAGCAGTTCACCACCGGCGCTGGCGATCGCCAGAAACTCTCCGTCGGCCGACCAGGCCAGGGCCGAGATCGGCTGCCGCAGATCGCCGTGGAGCCGTTCGCTCACCAGTGGGGCCGGGGGTGCCATCGACAGCTCAGGCGACACAGGCCAGGAAGCCGGCTCGCAGGGCCTCGGCATCGAGATCACGGCCGATGATCACCAACTCGGTGCGACGCGGCTCCGCGGGCTTCCAGGGGCGATCGAAATCGCCATCCAGCAGCATGTGCACCGACTGGAACACGTAGCGACGCGCCTCTCCCTGGAGCTGGATGATGCCTTTCATCCGGAATAGATCAGCACCGCGCTCGGCCACCAGATCCGACAGCCAGCGCCCCAGCTTTTCGAGGTCCATCGGCCGTTCCTCCACCAAGGCCACTGAGCCCACGGCATCGTCGTGCTCATGGGCGTGCTCCTCCGCCAGGAACCCTGGATCGAGGCTCAGGGCCCGCTCCAGCTCAAAGGCTTCCACCCCCAGCAGCTCCCGCATCGGCACATCGGCGTTCTCGCTCGTGATCAGGCGAGCCACGGGGTTGATGGCGCGCACCCGCCGCTCGATCGCCGCCCGATCGGCATCGCTCACCAGATCGGCCTTGTTGAGCACCAGCACATCGGCAAAGGCCAGTTGCTCCTGCACCTCTTCTGTGTCCCAGTGCAGCTCCACGTGCTTGAGATCCACCAGGGTGACCACGGCATCGAGGCGCAGCTCATCGCGCAGGTCTTCATCGACAAAGAAGGTCTGGATCACCGGCGCCGGATCGGCCAGGCCGGTGGTTTCGATCACCAGGTGATCAAAGCGATCCCGCCGCTTCATCAGGTTGCCGATGATGCGGATGAGATCGCCGCGCACGGTGCAGCAGATGCAGCCGTTGTTCATCTCAAAAATCTCCTCATCGGCATCCACCACGAGCTGGTTATCGATGCCCACCTCGCCGAATTCGTTCACGATCACCGCCACCTTGAGGCCGTGCTCGTGGGTGAGGATCCGGTTGAGCAATGTGGTTTTGCCGGCGCCGAGGTAACCGGTGAGCACGGTCACCGGCAGGCGCTCGGCGGCGGGAACAGGGCTGGAGAAGGCCATGGCCAGGGAGGAGCCGGAGCCCCGTATGCTGAGAATGGTTCTCGTTCTAGCAGGTTGCCCACCTGGCGGTCCGCCCATGGCTCCACGCGCCCATCCCCCCGATCCGGACGCCCTGCCCCAGGGGCTCCGGCAGCGGGCTTTGCTGGCTGCGTCGCAGGAGGCGAATGCCGAGCTCAGCGGCCAGGAGCCGCGGGAACGTCTCAAGCAGGGTTCCCAGCGGCACGGGCTGGCCACCGTGGACCGGAACACGCGGCTGCCGCGGCGCTCAGGCCTGGTGCGCTGCCGCAAGTTGCCCAATGGGGAGAGCGTCTATGCCCCGCTGGAGCGCGATGACCATCACCTCACCTGCGTGAGCCGCGGCCTCTGCCGTTCCTGCCAGCAGAGTGCACCCTTGGCCCATGGCTGATCTTGTGATGGTTGGGGCCGGACCTCAGGCCCTCACCCTCAGTTGTCTGTTGCTGCGGAAGCGTCCGCGGCTGCATCGCCGCCTCAGGATCGTCGATCCGAGTGGCAACTGGCTGAGCCGCTGGCAGCGCCAGATGGAGCGCTACGAAATTCCCTGGCTGCGGTCCCCCTCACCCCACCACCCCCATCCGAATGCCCATGCCCTGCGGCGCTTTGCCCACCGCCAGCAGCGCCATCGGCAGCTGGAAGGTGCGTATGGTCTGCCGCACACCACTCTGTTTGCCGCCTTCTGCCGCGAGGTGATCAGCGAGTTTTCGCTGGAGGGGCGTGTGCAGGCGGCGAGCGTCGAGCACATCAGCCTTCCAGCGAACGGCAAGGGCCCGCTCGAGCTATCGCTCAGTGATGGGACCACAGTGCAGGCCGGGAGGGTGGTGATCGCGACGGGCAACGGAACCCCGCGGTGGCCTGCCTGGAGCAAGGGCATCGCAGGCGAGGCCCCGGCAGATGCGCTGCGGCACAGCGACGCGATTGATCTGCCGGCGCTGCGGCTGCGCCCTGGTGAACGGATCCTGATTGTCGGCGGCGGGCTCACCAGTGCCCATCTCAGCCTCGGGGCGCTGCGGCGCGGCGCCAAGGTGCGGTTGCTGTGCCGCGGTGGCCTGAAACAGAAGCCTTTCGATGCCGATCCCGGCTGGCTGGGCCCCAAGTACCTCAAGAGCTTTCATGCGGAACCCTGCATGCACCGCCGCCGCCGCCTCGTTCTGGAGGCACGGGACGGCGGTTCGATCACTCCCGAGGCTGCGGCAGATCTCAGGCAGGCCCAACGAAGCGGCGAACTCCAGCTTTATGAACACCGCGAGGTGCAGGCCGCACGCTGGAGTTCCGATCACTGGGACATTGTCTGCACCGGAGGCCAGCGGCTTGCCGCGGATCGGATCTGGCTCGCCACGGGGCATCGGCAGGGCGTCAGCCAGCAGCCGCTGTTGCGGCAGCTGCATCAGCAACAGCCGATTGAGCTGGTGGATGACTGGCCGGTTCTCGGGCCTGATCTGCGCTGGCCCGGAACCCCTGTGCACCTCATGGGCGGCCTTGCTGCCCTGCAGGTCGGTCCGGCGGCCCGCAATCTCTTCGGAGGACGGGAGGCCGCCCAACGCATCTGCCGGGCTGTGGTCAAGCAGTGATCGACGGCGGGTGCGGCCGGCGCCACGGCGCAATCGCTCGGGCAGATCGGCGATCGCCACGCTCGCCATGCACCAGGCGTAGTAGGCAACCACCTGGGGCTGATCCATCAGGTCGATTGCACTGGCTGCAGCTCCCTTCGTACCGCTGATGCCGATGCATGCCGCTGCGCTGCTCGCTCTCTGGCCTGAAAAGGCCGATCGGAACAGGATCCGCTTCCAAGGTGATTGCAATCATGCTCTGGCAATGGGCAGCTTCTTCACGACGGAACGCAAGGAGGACCGGACCCTGAAGCTGCCGGCTGGCACTCCCGCCGGTCGTGTGTCCGTGGCAATCACCCCGGTCGATGAGGGCGCACCGGTGATGGATCGAGCGGCGGAGCCGCGGGCCTCCACCCGCCAGCAGACAGCGGATGCCATCCTCCTGGCTGCCGCCATGCACGGCGGATCTCCAGCACTCGGCGCCCCTCCAGGGGGATGAATTCGGGGGCGCTTGCGGATCCTTCCTTTGCCAGCGGCTTGCTGGCGGCGGCGATGTTTCCGGCGGCGGCGCAGGGTGCCTCGGAAATTTTTCAGGTTCTGGGATATCTCTCGTCTCAGGGCCTGCTGTCCTGATCGGCCACCAGCAGCAGGCCCCCCATGATCGCCAGGTTCTTGAACAGCTGAATCCGCTCCATCTTGTCGGCCACATCGCCGTGGAACAGCAGGGTGGTGGGCACCAGGAACACCAGCAGCAGCACCGCTCCGAGTCGGGCTTTCCAGCCGCTGATCACCAGGGCTGAACCCACCGCCATCAGGGCCATGGCGGCCACCAGAAGTACGGGCGCCAGCGGCAGTCCCTTGGCGGCAATGGCGCCGGCCACGCCGGCAAAGCCAGTCAGCTTGCCGATCACGGCATGGATGAACACCAGGCACAGCAGCACCCGAGCGATGCGGTTGAGGAATGAGGGCTGGTGGCTCATGGGGCCTAAGGTCTTCTGCTACGGGCATTGTGGGGGCGGCAGACAGAGATGCATTACTCAGGTGCCACTCTGCGGGCCTGTGCTGCTCGGAAGGGAGGCGCAAGGGGTGACGCTGCCCGCCAGGGACGGAGTGGGGGCCCCAATTTTAGTGAACAGCTGGAGGTCAAATCTCGGATTCTGGTTTCTCAGGCGATCTACGGGAGATTGCGGTCAAGGTTTGGTGCGCTTGTTGAGGCACCGCAGCAGGCTCTCGGTGCGGTCCCAAAGGTTAGCGACCAGAGAGGCGGTGATAACGCCAAGGAGTGCGATCAGGGCGATGTCGGCGAGCCAAAGCACTTCTGCCGGAGGCTGATGCGGGGGCTTGGCGTACTGAGGGACGTGCCTCTGCAGGAACTTTTCCGTCGGCCTGGACCGGGTGGAGGCTGCGATGCCACTGATGGCCAGGCCTGAGGCCAGGATGGCCAGGAGTTTCTGCAAGCGCTTTTCCCGCTGGGCGTCCTGTTCCTCGAGCTCCATTCGCTGTTTCTGGGAATCGAGGGAGACCAGGGCGCGGATCGCATCGATCGCCTGATCGGCGTAGCGGCGGCCGGGACGGAGCACCTTGAGGTCGTGCTCGATCTGGCGGAGGTGGATGGCGCAGTCGTCGGCGAAATAGGTGTGCAGGAAGGTGTCGCGGGAGGGGAGGTAGGTGGAGCTGAGCTGGGCGTTGGCCTGGCTGTCGCCGATCACCAGAAGGTGGTGATCAAGATCGCGCTCGCTGCGTGCCAGACCATGGCTGTGGTGGGGAAGTGCCGAGAGATGCTCTTCCAACAGGGCAATGCGCTGGGCACGCTGCTCGGCTGTGGTGTTGGGCAGCAGCTGATGGATCTCAGCGAGCCGCCGCTCGATCTGCTGGTAGTCGGCAAGCCCCCGTTGGAAGGCAGCAGCGGCCTGATCCACGGCAGACTCGATCTTGGCGCGACAACAGAGCCTGTTGAGGATGTGCGGCAGGGCACTGGCATCCAGGGCTTTGCTGGGGCGAATCCACACGTAATAGCTGGTCCCAGCCTGTACAAATTCCCAGATCGGCGCGCCCAGCAGCTCGGCCTTGATCGGCTGGGAATCCTTGATGCCAAAGGCGTCTTGGCAAAAGGCGTAGGCCAGTGCATCGCTTGAAGAAGCAGCCACCACGAGCAGCAGGAAGCACTGGCCCAACGACGGAATCAGGTCGACAGGGCAAGAACGCAACGCTGAGACAGGCTGCTGCTCCAGGGAAGACTCCAGATCGAGAATCAGGGTGTCGTGGAGTAGATAAGGGGAGAGCGTTTGGGTGATTTCATTGGGCGAAGTCTTCAATAAAGGGGTCTTGTTATCAGATCCCCCATGCTCTTCCAGCAGCAGTGGCATCAGGCCGCAGTGAAAGCGGTTGGAGGATGAACCTGCGGCTTTGCTCTGGAGATTGCTGAGGATCGAACGATGCGCCTGCGGGGGGATCTTCAGGGCATCAAGCAACCGCTTTGTGGATGGCTCACGACCTGTCTCCCCTGATGGATCGGGATGGTGTTCTTCCTGGCCTGGAGTGGGGCCCAACCCATGGATCAGCTCGAAAACAAACTGATCCAGACAGGCATACTCAACGCTTGGGCTGTGATCCGCCATCTTTTGGGGGAGGAGTGGTGGGGCGAAGCATGAGGTTGCGGATCTGGCCTTTGAACTCCTTGGCATTGGGGGTGGGAGTTGTACCAGCAACCCGCGTCCCTTCAGGAGTCGGAGGCTCTGAAGGGAGCAGCGGATGCAGAGAAGGGATCAACTTCCGATCAAGATCCTGGTGACGATTGAGGAACCCCGACAGTCGACCTTCCAGCTGAGAAGGACTCAAGTTGTCATCGAGAGAATCAACAAAATCCGAGATTGAAGAACGCTCTTCTGCCGATAGCAGAGAGAGGTTGACTTCCAGCCCCTGTAGAAATTCATTCAAGACTGTTGGCGCCACCATCGCACTCAGCTCTAACTTCAAAGTAGCAGGTCCGGCCGGCGGCCTACTGCCCCACAGCACAGAAGGCTGCCCAGTAAAAGGGGTGGTGATAGGGGCGATCGTCTGCGGCGTAGCGTTCGCTCAAGGAACGGCGAATGCTGCGCTTGGCCGTTTCCTGACCATCGGCATGAAGGGAGGGCACCAGGCGCTGGAGCGTGGCCACGGCCTCGGCGCAGGTGAGCTGGCGCAGCCACTGCTGGGCTTGTTTGAGGGCCAGGGCCACATCTGTGAAGGGCTGGGTTTGTTCCTGCTGTTTGAGCAGGCGGTAGAACTCAGCCATCAACAGGCCAGTGCTGAGGTCATTAACGGTCCAGAGGGTGCCGATCACACTGTTGCAGCCGGCGTAGAGAAAGCCGCTGCTGAGCCCCACGAATTCATCGCTGAGGCTGTTGAGCTCACTCAGCCCGGTTTCACATGCCGAAAGGGCCACCAGGCGAGCCTGGCGGAGATCCAACTCGAACAGATCCAGCAGGGTGAGACATTGGCTCAGATCAAGGGCACCGCCATCCCGCTGGGCTAGGTAGCGGTTGGCATCCGCATCAGGTGGCGCAGGCTTGACGGTGCTGCCAGCCAGGATCAACGCTGACAGCTCAGGTTTCTCGAAGTTGAAATAACCATGGCAGGCATAGTGCAGGCAGTTGCTGCTGGCTAGTAGGGCCGACTGTTGCGCCAGTGCTGCTTTGGTGGCCTCTTGCCGCTGCAGCACCTTGGCCCTGGGAGCGAAAAGGGACTGAATCTCCGCCATTTCCAGCTCGGTGTAGAGGAGATCCTCCGTGGGATTCTGCAGGGCAAACAAGCTCTGCAGCGGAGTCTGCGGCCGTTTCTGCACCACATCCAACACCTGCAGGCTGGGGGCAAAGCGTACGCCGCGGCTGAACTGGTCCACGAGGGTGGTGGTTGGGTTACCGAAGGGAAGACTGTGAAGGGGAAGCAGGTGCAGGAAGCGATGGGGAACGAGGATCAGTTGATCGGCTTGGGGCGCGATTTTTGCGATGGCGTCTACCAGAGCCTCCATCTCCAGCAAGACGGAGAGGCGTTTGAGGGTTTCCGGCAATGCAGAGAGCCACGCAGAGCGATTGGATGCGTATGCCGAAAAATAGCTTCTCAGCTCCTCAATCAACAGTTCCAAGGTTGACTCAGAGTAGCGGTGGCAGAACGGCTCGGATGAATCCTTGACAAGGATGAAGGCTAACAATTTGGATCCCGCTACATACCAATTCACCAAGACTGTGCGCTCATCGGGCAAGGTTGCCCGCAGTTGTTCGATGGAAAGCGGCTGCACCCTCTGGCTAAGGGAGAAAGTTGGGTCTATTTCTATGATCTCTTCTTGAATCAAGCGATCAAGATCCTGTTTGAGCTGCCGCAAGTTATCGTCTGATCTTTGCCTTCCGTTTAAGCTGGCCTCTGGCCTGAACTCACTGCCGCCGAGCTTTTCACCCCTGTTGAGCTCGCGTTCAGCTCTGGCGATGGAGCCGCGCAGTTCATCAAGCCGCCGGATCACATCAACGGGGATCTCACCTTTGGGATATAAGTCTTTGATGGAGAGAAGGTCGACAAGATTGCGCGCCTTGGAACGATCAGCCACCTCCAGAGCCTGATCAAACCGCTGTTGATCCACATACACCTGCACAAGATTGGCATACACCTCAATCGCCTGGGAAACGATCTCAGCCTTGCGTGCGGGATCGATGGCGACAGAGCGGAGGTTCTCCACCGCTGTGATGGCCAACAAATACCCTTTGATGGCCACGTCAGGGAGATTGTTGGTAAAGCCCAGATTGCCAAGATTGCGAGACGTCCTGAGGCAATCAGTCGACCGCTGCACAGGATCCATGACCCGCAGGGCGTTGGCGTAAGCCGCGATGGCCTTCTCGATCTGCTCGGCTGGATTGGCGGAGAAGGGGGCAAGAGCGCTGTAGGCATTGCCGAGATTGTTATTTGTGGTTGCCCAGGCTTGTGGCAGCTCCGCTTCGGTGTAGACCCGCAGGGCGTTGGCGTAAGCCGCGATGGCCTTCTCGATCTGCTCGGCTGGATTGGCGGAGAAGGGGGCAAGAGCGCGGTAGGCAGTGCCGAGATTGTTATTTGTGGTTGCCCAGGCTTGTGGCAGCTCCGCTTCGGTGTAGACCCGCAGGGCGTTGGCGTAAGCCGCGATGGCCTTCTCGATCTGCTCGGCTGGATTGGCGGAGAAGGGGGCAAGAGCGCTGTAGGCATTGCCGAGATTGTTATTTGTATCCGTTCAGAGCTCGGGATGCGCCAATGGCCAAATGCAAGCCCGTTCACCCTACTGAGGGAGCAGAGATGCAGCGCTGATTTCCTCTTGGCCTCAGGGATCGGGAAGCAGTGATGGCATCACCCCGCCGCGGTGATGGGCAACCCACGCCTGCTCCAGGAATGGCCAGACATCGCGGC
>Ga0315904_10000719_pt1 | contig 52733 bp, 42 predicted proteins | sample LakEriMetagenome_6_FD_203529 | JGI IMG/M metagenome (GOLD analysis project Ga0315904, IMG submission 203529) | Freshwater fungal communities from buoy surface, Lake Erie, Ohio, United States - Buoy 12 MA120 | ecosystem: Environmental > Aquatic > Freshwater > Lake | place: USA: Lake Erie, Ohio...
TCGATCAGCTGTGGGCACGGGTGCAGACCACCCAGAAATCGGCCGCGCCGTTCCGCATGGCGCTCAACCTGACCGGCTCGCAGCGCAGCCTAGCGCTCTATGGCACGCTGGCCGATCCGCAGGTCTCGCCCGGCGGAGCTGCGCTGGTGTGGGTGTTCGACTTTACCGAGAGTCATGCCGAAATGGCCCGCCTGCGCGCCGCCGCCGCGCGCGCGACCGGCGATTTTGCCGCGCTGGTGGGCCTGATCGAGGCGGCGCCCATGCCGATGTGGTTCCGCGGCAGCGACCTGTCGCTCCAACTCGTCAACCAGGCCTATGTCGATGCCGTCGGCGCCAGCAGCGCAGGCGAGGTGGTGCAGAGCCAGATCGAGCTGCTCGAGCCCGAAGACGGTCGCACCCCGGCCGAGATCGCGCGCGATACCTTGCAGCGCCAGACCAAGTCCGAACGCCCCGTCGCGGCGACGATGCACGGCGCGCGGCGTACCTTGCGGGTGAGCGATCTGCCGCTCGGGCACGAAGGCGTCGCGGGCTATGCCATCGACATCGAGGAGCAGCAGCAGGTCGCGCGCGAATTCCGCGCCTTCCGCGAGGCCCAGCGCGCACTTCTCGATCAGCTGTCGGTTGGCGTGGCGCAGTTCGATGCCGAGGAGCAGCTCGTCTTCGCCAACCGCCCGTTCCGGCGCTTGTTCAGCCTTACCGAGGAAGCGATCGAGGCGCGCACGCCGTTTGATCGCTTCATGGCCGAAGCGCGCGAGCGGGGCCGAACACCCGAAGTCCGCGACTTCCCGGAATGGCGACGCGAGCGGCAGGCGTGGTTCGGCATGCGCGAGGCAGGCGAGGAGGCCTGGCCGCTGCCGGGCGGCACGCATCTGCGCATCGTCGCCCAGCCGCTGCCCGACGGCGGGCTGGTGCTGATCGCCGAAGACCGCACCGAAAGCCTCGCGCTCTCGGCGGTGCGCGACACCTTGCTGCGCACCCGCACCGCGACGCTGGACAGCCTGTTCGAGGCGCTCGCGATCTTTGCTCCCGATGGCTCGGTACAGCTGTGGAACCGCAGTTTTGCGGGAACTTGGGGGCTGACCCCGGAACTGCTCGACGCGCACCCGAGCGCTGACGAATTGCTGAGCGCGATCGGGCGCAATCTGGTGCATCCGGCCGAGGCCGATCTGATCGGCGCGGCTGTACGTGCAGCCACGCTCGACCGGCGCGAGAAGGGCGGGCAGGTCGATCTGGCCGACGGCCGCACCTTGCGCTTTGCGGGGATTCCGCTGCCCGATGGCAATGGCCTTCTGACCGTGCTCGACATCACCGCGTCGCAGAAGGCCGAGCAAGCCCTGCGTGAGCGCGCCGAGGCGCTCGACGAGGCCAATTCGGTCAAGGCGCGCTTCCTTGCCAACATGTCCTATGAGTTCCGCACGCCGCTCACCACCATCGGCGGCTATGCCGAATTGCTCAAATCGGGCGCGGCGGCTGATCCGGCGGCGGCGGGCGAATATGTCGATGCGATCCTCTCTGCGGTCGAACGCCTGACCGAGCAGGTCGAGAACGTGCTCGATTTGTCGCAGAGCCAGGCGGGGCTGCTGCCGATCCGCAAGGAACGGCTCGATCTGTTCGAATTCCTGACCATGCTGGTGCGCGAGCGCGAGGTGGCGATTATCGCGGCGGGGCTGAGCCTCGATCTCAAGGGCCGGCGCGGGCGCGTGATCGAGGGCGATCCGCGCCAGCTGGGCCGCGCTTTCGGCAATCTGATCGACAATGCTATCGCCGGAACGCCCGATGGCGGGCGGATCGTGATCGAGATCAGGAAAGCGCCCGAGGGTGCCGAGTGGGGCATGGAGCTGAGCATCGCCGATAATGGCAGGGGCATGACCGCGCAGGAACTGGCGCGCGCGATGGGCGGGTTGAAACCGGGCAGCGAGAGCGAGCAAGAACGCCGCACCGGGCTCGGCATCCCGCTCGCGCGGCAGCTGATCGAGGGCCATGACGGCACGCTCGAGATCGTCAGCCGCAAGGGCGCTGGCACCACTGCGACGATCCGCCTGCCGTGACCGAAACGCGCGAAGCCTTGCCCGATCTGGCGGCGATGGCGGATTATGGCGCGCGAATCGCGGCGGCCTTGCGCGCGGGCGACGTGGTCGCGCTGTCGGGCGGATTGGGCACGGGCAAGACCACGCTGGCGCGCGCAATCCTCGCCGCGCTCGGGCATCCGGGCGAGGTGCCATCGCCGACCTTCACGATCATCGAAGCCTATGATGCGCCGCCGCTGCGCCTCGCGGTGGTTCACGCCGATTTCTACCGGCTCGAACATCCGTCCGAACTCGCTGAGATCGGCCTCGATGATTACCGCGAAGGTGCGGTGCTGCTGGCCGAGTGGCCCGATCACGCGGGTGGCTTTACGCATGAGGCAGGGTGCCTCGAAATCCTGCTCGAACCGGCCCGAGAAAACGGGGAAGGCGGGCGGATTGCGATTGCCCGCGGCGGGGCGGATTGGGTAGGGCGGATGCCATGAGCCAGCTTCCCCAAGGTCTTGCCGAATTCACTGCCCACGCGGGCTGGGCCGACGCCGCTGTGGCCCCGCTGCCCGGTGATGCCTCGTTCCGGCGCTATTTCCGCCTGCTGCGCTCCAAAGAAGACGGGGTCGGCGAATCGGCAATGCTGATGCACGCCCCGCCGCCGCATGAAGACCCCGCGCCCTTCCTTGCCGTGGCGCGCTGGCTTGCGGATCAGGGCCTGCGCGCGCCCGCGATCCTCGCCGAGGATGCTGCAGCAGGCTGGGTGCTGACCGAGGATTTCGGCAATGACCGGATGCGCGACTGGCTCGAGCTGAACCCGGGGCACGAGCGCGCGGCCTATGAAGCCGCGGTCGAGTCGCTGGTGGTGCTCCACCGCACCGCGCCCGGGCCCTTTGCGCCTTACGACATGGCGGTTTATCACCGCGAGGCCGCGCTGCTGACCGAATGGTATTGTCCGGCGCAGGGGCTTGATGTCGACGTGGCGGGCTATTCCGCCGCTTGGGAGGAGGCGCTTGCCCCGATGCTGGCGCGCCAGAGCCCCGGGGTCACGGTGCTGCGCGACTATCACGCGGAAAACATCATGCTGCTCGGCGGCCAGCCCGGCGCGCCGCAAGGGTTGATCGACTTTCAGGACGCGCTGGTCGGCCATCCGGCCTATGACCTCGTCTCGCTGCTGCAGGACGCGCGGCGCGATGTCTCCGAAGATCTCGAAACCGCGATGCTGCTCCACTACGCGCATCATGCCGGGGTGGCGGACGAGGAATTTCTCGCCGATTATGCGCGGCTCGGCGCGCAACGGAACGCCAAGATCGTGGGCATCTTCACCAGGCTTGACCGGCGCGACGGCAAGCCGCGCTATCTCGAAATGATCCCGCGTGTTTGGGATGCGCTCGAACGCGATCTGGCGCATCCCGCGCTGGCTCCGGTGGCGCGCTGGTTCGATGCCAATATTCCCGACACCCTGCGCTTCACTCATGGAGCCTTTACGGCATGAACGGCGTCCCGCTTTCCTCCGACACCGCAATGGTGCTCGCCGCCGGGCTCGGCAAGCGGATGCGTCCGCTCACCGCAAGCCAGCCCAAGCCGCTGGTGCAGGTGGCAGGCAAGCCGCTGATCGACCATGCGCTTGACCGGCTGGCCGAAGCCGGCGTGGGGCGCGCGGTGGTCAATGTCCACTATCTTGCCGACGCGCTCGAAGCCCATGTCACCGCCCGCACCGCGCCGCAGGTGACCGTGTCAGACGAACGCGCGCTGCTGCTCGAAACCGGCGGCGGGATGGTGAAGGCCTTGCCGCATCTGCCCGATCCGTTTTTCGCGTTGAACGCCGATAATGTATGGCTTGACGGGCCCAACACCGCCTTTGCCGAGCTTTCACACCGCTGGAACCCGGCGGAAATGGACGCGCTGCTGCTGCTGGTGCCGCACGCACGCGCGGCCAATTTCAACGGTCCTGGCGATTTTCATATGGACCCGAACGGGCTCCTGTCGCGGCGCAAGGACGGGCGGATCGCGCCCTTCATCTATACCGGCATCCAGCTGGTCTCGCACCGTCTGCTGCGCGAGGCACCCGAAGGCGCGTTCTCGACCAACATCCTGTGGAACCGGGCGATCGAGGAGGGACGGCTCTATGGCCTCTCCTTCGGCGGGCTGTGGTTCGAGGTCGGCACCCCGCAGGCGATCCGCCCGACCGAGGAGGCGCTGCTGGGTGTCTGAGCCCCCCCGTGCCAGACCACGCGCCGGACCTCTGGTCTACTCTATCGCGGCGCATCGCGGCTTTGCCGATGCGCTGGTGGCAGGTCTGGTGCCGCGCTACCGCGAGCCCGGTTTCGGCCTTGCCCGGCTGACGCTGCTGGTGCCGTCGAGCCGGGCCGCGCGCACCTTTTCCGAAGCCTTCATCCGCCATGCAGGAAAGAACGGCGAGTGCGGGCTCTTGATGCCGCGCATGATCGCGGTGGGCGATCTTGATCTGGATGAGAAGCTCGGCGCGGCGCTCGATCCGCTGGGTGCGGCTGACATCCCCCCGGCTTGCGATCCCGTAGCGCGCTGGCTCACGCTTGACGGGCTGATTGCCGAGGAGCGCGCTGCCGAAGGCATGGAGCCGTTGCCGGGCCGCGCGCGACTCAATCTGGCGCGCGAGATGGCGCGGACGATGGACCGGCTGCTGGTCGAGGAAAAGTCGCCGGAAGACTTGTGGTCCGAACCGGTGCTCGATCAGCTCGGCGGGCTGGCGGTTCATTGGCAGCACGCGATCCGGCTGTTCGCGCGGGTCAATGTCCGCTGGCAGACGGAGCTGGCGATGCGCGGGCAAGTCGACGCTGCCACCCGCCGCAATATGCTGTTCGACCGTGCGGCGCGGCGCTGGAAGGAGGCCCCGCCGCCGCATCCGGTGGTCGCTGCGGGCGTCACCAGCGCCGCGCTTGCGCTGGCGCGGCTGCTGCGGGTGATCGCCGAACTGCCGCAAGGCGCGGTGGTGCTGCCCGATCTCGACCGCGACATGAGCGCGGAAGCCTGGGACGAACTCGGCCGTGCAGGCGCTGCAGACGAACCCGGCGGCCCGGTGTTGGGAGCCGAGGACGCGCTTACCCATCCGCAATATCACCTCAAGTTGCTGCTCGGCCGCATGGGCGTGGACCGCGAGGAGGTGCAGCCGTGGCACCGGCGCGGGATTGCGGCTGCCGAACCAGCCCGCAGCCGCGCGATTTCCTCGCTGTTCCTGCCCCCGCAGGCGAGCCGCGGCTGGGCGGTGCTGGAAGCGGCCAACCGGCGGCTTGCAGGCGTGCGGCTGCTGACCAGCGCGACAATCGAGGAAGAAGCGCAAGCCATCGCGCTCATGGTGCGCGAGGCGCTGGAGCAGCCTGAGAAGCGCATCGCGGTGATCACCGCCGATCGCGGGCTGGCGCGGCGCGTGGCGCAGCATCTGGAGCGCTGGAACATTACCGCCGATGACAGCGCCGGTCGCCCGCTGGCGCTGACCCCGGCAGGACGCCTGCTCGGGCTGCTGGCCGAGATCGCCGCGCATGGGCCTGACCCGGCCAATCTGGTCGCGGCTTTCGGCCATCCGCTGGTGCGCGGGTGGGATAGCGAGGCGCGCCGCGCGTGGCTGATCGGTCTGCGCGCCTTCGACCGAAAGCTTCGTGGCCCTTCGCCCGCGCCCGGCATGGCGCCGCTGCGCAAGGCAGCGGATGAGGCAAAGGTCGCCGCCTGGTGGGCCGAGTCCGAGGCGTTGATCGCCCCGCTTGCAGATTGGCCCGCGCAGATCGCGCTTGCCGATGCGCTCATGCGCGTATCTGCCGTGGCCGAGGACTTCGCCCGCACCGCGATGTGGGAGCGCGAGGACGGGCGGGCGCTTGGCACCATGATCGAGGAATTGCGCGGGCAGGCGCAGGCGATAGGGACGCTGGTGGAAACGGCTGACATCGCCGGCGTTCTGCGCGACGCGATGGAGGAGGTGGCGGTGCGCCCCGGCTATGGCGGCCATCCGCGCGTGGCGATCTACGGCCTGCTCGAAGCGCGCATGGCGCGGGCTGATCTGGTGATCTGCGGCGGCCTCAACGAAGGCAGCTGGCCGCAGCCGCCCGGTGCAGATGCGCTGCTGGCGCCTGCCATTCTGCGTGCGCTCGGCGTGCCGGGGGCGGAGTTCCGCATCGGCCTTGCCGCGCATGACCTGGCCGGCGCGATGGGCGCGCCTGAAGTGGTGTTGAGCCGGTCGCTGCGCGATGCCGAGGGGCCGACACTGCCCTCGCGCTTCCTGCTCAGGGTCGAGGCGCTGCTGGGCGAAGATCTGGCTCAGGATCACCGCGAGAGCGCGATCCCCGCACTACTCCCGCACCTCGACCGTCAGCGACCGCCAGCGGATGAATATCCGCGGCCTGCGCCCGATCCTGCGCCCGAACTGCGCAATGTGGTGATCCGGGTCACCGCACTCGACCGGCTGCTGGGCGATCCCTACCAGTTCTATGCCTCGGCCATTCTCGATCTCAAGCGGCTCGATCCGCTCGCCGCCGATCCGTTCAGCGATCCGGCGCTGCGCGGCACGCTGGTGCACAAGATTCTCGAACAATGGCACAAGGCGAAGGCGGTGGATTGCGGCCTTGCGCTCGCGCCCTTTGCGGCCGCGTATTTTGCCGCCGAGCGCGTCCACCCGCTGTTCCGCGCACTGTGGCAGCCGCGCCTGATCGCCGCGCTCGAACGTTTCGAGCAATGGATCGCCGAGGATGCGGTGGAAAAGGGCCGCACCGTGCTGGCGAGCGAGATCGACGGCGAAATGACCTTCGACGGGGTGAAGGTGAAGGGCCGCGCCGACCGGATCGACCGGCTGGCCGACGGGAGCCTTGTGATCGTCGATTACAAGACCGGCGTCCCGCCCACGAAGCCCCAGGTGATCGCAGGCTATGCTCTGCAACTTGGTCTGCTCGGGCTTATCGCGCAGCATGGCCGGTTTGCGGACAAGGACGGCGGACACGTGGTTACGGGTACTCCGACGCGGTTCGAATACTGGTCGCTCGGCAAGGCCGGGAAGGAAGAGGGCTTCGGCTACTGGGAGACCCCGATTAAGGAGGGCAACGCCAAGACCGGCCTGCTGCCCGAGGACTTCCTGCCGCACCACGCCGACAAGCTCGCCGAAGCGATCAGCCTGTTCCTCAAGGGCCGCAAGCCCTTCATCGCGCGCGAGAATCCCGACTACAAGGGCTATAACGAATATGACCAGCTAATGCGGCTGGAGGAATGGCTCGTGCGCCTCACCGACAAGGAGAGCGGAGCATGAGCGGCGGGAATGGTCTCGTTTTCCCGCTCAAGGACAACCAGCTGCTCGCCGCCGCGCCGGAGGACAATGTCTGGCTCTCGGCATCGGCGGGGACGGGCAAGACGCAGGTCTTGTCGGCGCGGGTGCTGCGCCTGCTGCTGCGCGAGGATGTCACGCCGGGGCAGATCCTGTGCCTGACCTTCACCAAAGCGGGCGCGGCGGAAATGGCAAACCGGATCAATGCGGTGCTGGCACGCTGGGTGCGGCTGCCTGAAACAAAACTGTTCGAGGAACTCGGCTATCTGGGGGCGCCCAACACGCCCGAAGTTCGTGAACGTGCGCGCAGCCTCTTCGCCAGCGTGCTCGATTGCCCCGGCGGCGGCCTCAGGATCGACACCATCCACGCCTTTGCGCAATTCCTGATCGGCAATTTCCCCGAGGAAGCCGGGCTCGCCCCGGGCACGCGCTTGCTCGACGATCGCAGCCGCGAATTGCTGAGCCGCGAGGTGCTCTCCGACATGGTCGAGGAGGCCGAGGCAAGCGATGATGTGCGGATTCTCGACGGCATCAGGCTGTTCACCATGCGCAAGGACCCCGCCGCGCTCCACAAGTGGCTGATGCGCGCGGCCGAGTCGCATGAGCTGTGGGAAGGGCCGGCAGGCTGGCAATCGCCGATGGCCGCAAGGGTGCGCCAGACGCTCGGCATCCCCGCCGATGCGCACGAGGCGTGGGCGGCCGAGACGCTGCACCCTCACATCTTCCCGGATGGCGAGTTACAGGCCATTCTTGCGGCGCTTCGACAATGGGGCACGACCTCGGCTGAAAAGGTAATCGCAGGGATTGAGCGCTGGCTGAGGCTTGAGCACCACGAGCGGCCGGACGCGCGCGACTGCCTGATTGGAGGCGTGGTCAATGCGAAGCTGCTGCCTAATGGCAACCTGCGCCACGCTGCCAAGTTCGAACCCGATTTCGTAGCGCTTCAGGAGACCGTGGGCGAATCCCTCGGAAAGTTCGAAGAGCGCCGCGCGCTGCTCGCCTGCGCCGAGATCGTCACCTCCGCGCTCGAGATCGGGCGTGCCTTCGCGGTCCGCTGGGAGGCTCGCAAGGCGCGCGAAGGCCTGCTCGATTTCTCCGACCTGATCCGCAAGGCCGCAATGCTGCTCGGCCAGTCCGAGGCCGCCGACTGGATCCGCTACAAGCTTGATCGCCACTTCGATCACATCCTGATCGACGAGGCGCAGGATACCAACCGCAGCCAGTGGGACATTGTCGAAGCGCTGATCGACGACTTCTTTGCCGGCGAAGGCGCGCGCGGGGACAAGCTGCGCACCATCTTCACCGTCGGCGATTACAAGCAGGCGATCTTCGGCTTTCAGGGCACCAGTCCGGAAAACTTCGCCCGCGCCAAGCACCGCATCAGCGCGCGCATCTTCGCCGCGCGCGACGGCATCCGCGCCTCGCGCATCAATCGCCGCGAGCCCGGCTGGCAGGATCTCGACCTCGGCCAGTCGTTCCGCACCGCCAATATCGTGCTGGGTTTCGTCAACCGCATGATCGCAATGCTCGGCTTTGCCGAATTCGGCCTTGACAAGGAACCGGCCAAGCATGTCGGGACGGAGCGCCCCGGACTGGTCACCCTTTGGCCGCCGGTCGTCCCCGAAAAGGCGACAGGCGAGGACGAGGAAGACAGCGAGGACAGCTGCGATGGTGAGAGCGCCGGCTGGGTGGCCAAGCACGACACGCTGCTCGCCGGGCAGATCGCTGATCAGGTGCACCGCTGGGTAAGCCTTGCCGAACCCTTCGTGCTGGAAAAGGGCACCCGCCGCCATGCGCAGGCGGGCGATATCATGGTGCTGGTGCGCCAGAGGAAGGAACTCGCCGCGCAGATCGTCGCCAAGCTGCATGCGCGCGGTGTTCCGGTGGCGGGGGTTGACCGGTTGCGGCTGGGCGCGCCGCTGGCAGTCAAGGATGTGCTGGCGGCGCTGCGCTTTGCCGCGCAGCCGCAGGACGATTTCAGCCTTGCCAACCTGCTCGCCTCGCCGCTGATCGGGTGGAGCCAGGACGATATCCTCGCCCATGTTCCGCGCGATTACGGTGTCAGGCTGTGGGAGCACCTGCGCCGCGAGGGTGCTCCGGCTTTCGTCGCTGCTACCACCCAGAAACTGCGCGAGTTGCTGCGCCGCGCCGATTACCAGACGCCGCAGGCGCTGATCGCATGGCTGCTAACCGGCCCGTGGGAGGCGCGTGCGCGGCTGGTGGAGCGGCTCGGCAGCGAGGCCAATGATCCGCTCGACGAGCTTCTCAATGCCGCCTTCGCCTATGAGGCCGAACATTGGCCGAGCCTCGCGGGCTTCATCACCTGGTTCGATGCCGGAACCAGCGACTTGAAGCGCGATTCGGACAGCGCCAGCGGGCAGGTGCGGGTGATGACGGTGCACGGCTCGAAGGGCCTGCAGGCGCCGATCGTGATCCTTGCCGATGCCACCGGCGCGCCGGGCGACCCGGGCGATCTGGCGCTGGAGGATGATCCTATCGGGCTTGGTCCGGATCGCTCACGCAACGTGCCGCTCCCGCCGCTGAACAAGGACGAACGCAAGGGGCCAATTGCAGAGGCCGCCGAGGCGAAGAAGGCCGCGGCGCTGCAGGAGCACTGGCGCTTGCTCTACGTCGCGCTGACGCGCGCCGAGGAGGCCTTGTTCATCGGGGGATCGCTGAACAAGAACGAGGCCAAGAACGGCGTGCCGCACGAGGTCAGCTGGTATGCACGCGTCGCGCCGCTGTTCGAAGGCGAGGAGATCACCGATCCGGTCTGGAGTTGGCGCAAGGAATGGGGCCACCGTGCCGACCCGCTGGTGCCCGATGACAGCGCGGGCACCCCCGACGCGCCGCCCGAACTGCCGCGCTGGATGGTGACGTCAATCGGCCCCGAACCCCGCCCTCCGCGCCCGCTTTCGCCGTCCAGCGCGGGCGAGGAAAGCGGGGCCGAGCCGCCGCTCGCTCCGCAAGCTGTGCGCCATGCCGCGCGGCGCGGGAGCCTGATCCACAAGCTTCTGGAACGCCTGCCCGATCTGCCCGCTCCCGAGCGCGAGGAAGCAGCGCAGGCCTGGCTTGAACGGCAGGCGGGGGATCTGGACGAGGCGATGCGCAGCGAGATGCTCGCCGCTGTGCTGGGCGTGCTCGATCACCCCGGGTTCGCCGCGATCTTCTCGGCGGCGGCGCTCGCCGAGGTTCCGCTCGCAGCGACAGTCGATGGCGTCGTGGTGGCGGGCACCGCTGACCGGCTGCTGATCGAGGAGACCGCCATCACCGTGGTCGACTTCAAGACCACCCGCCGACCGCCTGCCGATCCGGCCGCCATTCCGGTGGCAACCTTGCGGCAGATGGCTGCCTATGTCGCCGCGCTTGAAGCGATCTATCCCGAGCGAGAGGTGCGTGCCAGCCTGGTCTACACGCACGCGCCTGCGCTGTTCGAACTCGCGCCGGACACACTCGCGGCGCACAAGAACGCGTTGCAGGCGCCGCAGCAATCCTATCTGCCCCCGGATATTGAGTGAAAAGCAGGGCGCATTAGATTGCATTCCTGTGACCGGCCGCCTTATGTTGCCGACCAAAGGAGATTAGCAGTCATGGCCACCGTTAACGTAACCGATGCCAGCTTTCAGGCCGATGTGCTCGACAGCGATACCCCTGTGCTGGTCGATTTCTGGGCCGAGTGGTGCGGGCCGTGCAAGATGATTGCCCCGGCGCTGGAAGAGATTAGCGAGGAACTGGCCGGCAAGGTCACCATCGCCAAGGTCGACATCATGGAAAACACCGATGTCGCAGCGCAGATGGGCGTGCAGTCGATTCCGCTGATGGTGCTATTCAAGAACGGCGAAGCGGTCGCGCGCAAGCTGGGCGCGGCGCCCAAGAGCCAGTTGAAGGCGTGGCTCGAAGGCGAGCTTTAAGCCGTCCGGGACGACGTTGGCGGACTAAGCTAGAACCCGCGCCACAAACTCGTCCCAGATCGCCGGGCTGGATGCGCCCACAAGCCCCGGCTTGTCGGCCTCGTCCACCCGGTATTCGCTGCCATCGAGCCGCGCTGCCTTCCCGCCTGCCTCGTTGAGCCACAAGACCCCCGCGGCGTGATCCCAGGCGAGCGTGCGCTTGAAGCTCGAGACGTCGTTCTCGCCCAGCGCGAGCCGCGGATATTGTTCGGCGGCGCAGCGCGGGATGTCGACCAGCGTGTAATGCGGTGCGAGCTTGGCATCGACCATCGCCGATTGTTCGGGGGTAAGGAAGATGCGGCTGACCGCGGTGACCGGCTGCTGCCGTCCGGTCCTGCGCGCCGCAACCCGCTCGCCATTCACGAAAGCCCCTTCACCGGCGCGGGCGTGGCAGAAACGGTCGCGGATCGGATCATAGATCCACCCCGCCACGGCTCGGCCTGCGTCAGCCAGCGCGATGATGATCCCGAACGGCTCCTTGCCTTCTGCGAAATTGGCGGTGCCGTCCAAGGGATCGATGATCCAGCACTGGCCAGAGAGGTGGTCGAGCACCGATTTGTCGGCGTGCACGGCCTCCTCACCCACCACTGCCACGCCGGGCGCGAGTTTGGTCAGCGCTTCGGTGAGGAAGGCTTCAACCTCGCGGTCGACGATGGTGACGGGATCATCCGCGCCCTTCATCTCGACCTCGTGCGCGGCGAGTTGGCGGAAGCGCGGCAGCATCGAATGCTGCGCGGAAAAGCGCATCAGATCGCGGATTTCTTCGTCGAGGGCGGAGAGGCTCACGATCGGTAATCCGCGTTGATCGCGATGTAACCGTGGGTCAGATCGCAGGTCCACACGGCTGCGCGGCCATCCCTGAGGCCGAGATCGACCGCGATGTCGATTTCCTCGCCCTTGAGGTGCGCGGCGACCGGGACTTCGTCGTAATCTGCAACCGGCAGGCCGTTCTTCGCTGTCCAGATCCCGCCGAACGCGATCGAGAGCTTGTCGCGGTCGGCCGGTTCGCCCGCCTTGCCGACCGCCATGACGACGCGGCCCCAATTGGCATCCTCGCCCGCAATTGCGGTTTTCACCAAGGGCGAATTGGCGATGGCAAGGCCGATGGTGCGCGCGCTGTGATCACTCGCCGCGCCGCTGACTCGGATGGTGATGAATTTTTGCGCACCCTCGCCATCGCGCACAACCAGCTGCGCAAGATTGCGGCACACATCCGCCAGCGCCGCGGCAAAGGCATCCGCGCCGGGGCTGTCCCAGCCTTTAATCCGTGCATTGCCGGCCTTGCCTGTCGCAAACACCATCACCGTGTCGCTGGTCGAGGTGTCGCCATCGACCGTGACGCACGAGAAGGTCGCGGCATTGGCGCGCTCCAGAGCCTCTTGCAGGAAGGCTGGCGCGACATCGGCATCGGTGAAGATATAGCCGAGCATGGTTGCCATATCGGGCGCGATCATGCCGCTGCCCTTGATGATCCCGGCAAGCTCCACCCGTGTGTCGCCCAGCATCGCCGATGCGCCTGCGCCTTTGGCAAAGGTATCGGTGGTGCCGATCGCATTGGTCGCATCCTCCCAGCCGCAAGGTTCGGCGACCAGCGCGGCCTCGATCCCGGCGCGGGCCTTGTCCTTGGGCAGCGGCACGCCGATCACGCCGGTGGAGGAGACGAACACCTCATCCACGCCGCAGCCCAGCGCCGCGCTCACCTGCGCCTGGATCGCCTCCACCGCATCGCGCCCGCGATAGCCGGTGAAGGCATTGGAATTGCCCGCGTTGACGATCAGCGCCCGCGCGCGGCCGTGCTTCACCGCCTCGCGTCCGAGTTCGACTTCGGAGGAAGCGCAGGCGCTTTTGGTGAACACCCCGGCCACCGCCGTGCCTTGAGCGAGCTCGGCAAAGGTGAGATCGCAGCGGTCCCATTCCTTGTAACGCGCCCGGGCCACGCGCAGCGTCACGCCCGCAATCACAGGCATTTCGGGGAAGGGACGGGCGAGCGGCGAGCGGCTTAACTTCATGATTTGCGCCTCTAGGCGGGGGACGGCGCGCAGTAAATCAGCAAAGCTGGTGGACGAAGCTTGCGCGATTCCCTATCTGTGCGCGCGATGACCCGGCACTTCTTCGCCCTTCTGGCCCTGCTTACCGGCCTTGCTGCCGTTGGCAGTCCGGCGCAAGCGTCGTTGGCCGAGGCGCTGGCGTGCAATTCCAGCATTGCCGCTGCCGCCGGGGAAGAGACGTCGGGGAGCGAAAGTGTCGCAGCACAAGCAGTGCCTGCCACGCTTAGCGCCACGCGCGAAGTTGCGACCCCCGAACGCCGCCCGGCTGTGCCCGAAGCGCTGCGTTTGCCGGTGCTGATGGGGATCGAACGCGCGCACAAATAGGCGCGCTATCTCGCACATATCCCTGACGTTTTCCGGCACAGCGTCTCGCCGCGTGCCGGTAACCCCGCACAGATTCCGGCCCGCTCCGCAGCTCCGTTTGCTCAGGGCCACACAAGTTCAAAGGCACGGCCAAATCATGCTCAATACCATCATCAAATCGGTCTTCGGTTCGACCAATGATCGCTACGTCAAATCGCTCGGCAAGATCGTCGCCCAGATCAATGCGCTCGAGGCTGACATCAAGGCGCTCTCGGACGAGGAATTGAAGGGCCAGACCACCAAGCTGCGCGAGCTGATCGATAATGGCACCAAGCTCGACGACATCCTGCCCGAAGCCTTCGCCACCGTGCGCGAGGCGTCGACCCGGGTGTTCGGGATGCGCCACTTCGATGTGCAGCTGATCGGCGGTATCGTGCTCCACCGCGGCGAGATCGCCGAAATGCGCACCGGCGAGGGCAAGACCCTGATGGCGACGCTAGCGGTCTATCTCAACGCGATCGAGGGCAAGGGCGTCCACGTCGTCACCGTCAATGATTACCTTGCGCGGCGCGATGCGGCGGAGATGGGACGGCTCTACAACTGGCTCGGCCTCAGCGTCGGGGTGATTGTTCCGGGCATGCCCGAGGAAACCAAGCGCGACGCCTATCACTCGGATATCACCTACGGCACCAACAACGAGTTCGGCTTCGACTATCTGCGCGACAACATGAAGCACGAGCGCAGCCAGATGGCGCAGCGGCCGTTCAACTTCGCGATCGTCGATGAAGTCGACTCGATCCTGATCGACGAGGCGCGCACCCCGCTGATCATTTCCGGCCCGACCGAAGACAAGTCCGATCTGTATGTCGCGCTCGATCACGTCGCGCGCGAGATCCCGGTCGAATGGCTCGACATCGACGAGAAGGTGCGCCGCGTCCAGCTGACCGAGGAAGGCCTCGAGGAAATCGAGAAGATCTTGGCTGACAAGGGCTTGCTTGCCACCACCAATCTCTACGATGTCGAGAACACGCAGGTCGTGCACCATCTCGATCAGGCGCTGGTCGCCAACTTCGCCCGCAAGCGCGATACCGACTACATCGTCAAGGACGGCAAGATCATCATCATCGATGAATTCACCGGCCGCATGATGGACGGGCGGCGCTGGTCGAACGGCTTGCACCAGGCGGTCGAGGCCAAGGAGGGCGTCAAGATCGAGCCCGAGAACCAGACGATGGCTTCGATCACCTTCCAGAACTATTTCCGCATGTATCCCAAGCTTTCCGGCATGACCGGCACGGCCGCCACCGAAGCGGCCGAATTCTGGGACATCTACAAGGTCGGCGTGGTCGAAATCCCGACCAATCTGCCGGTCGCGCGGATCGACGAGGAAGACGAGTTCTACAAGAACACCGCCGACAAGTTCGGCGCCATCGCCAAGGCGATCAAGGAAAAGCAGGAAATCGGCCAGCCGGTGCTGGTCGGAACGGTGTCGATCGAGAAGTCGGAACTGCTCAGCCAGTATCTCGACAAGGAAGGCGTCGTCCACTCGGTGCTCAACGCCCGCTTCCACGAACAGGAAGCGCGGATCGTGGCGCAGGCCGGGCGCTACGGCGCGGTGACCATCGCCACAAACATGGCCGGGCGCGGCACCGACATCCAGCTGGGCGGCAATATCGAATACCGCATCCGCGACGAGCTGGCCGAACTGCCCGAAGGCCCCGAGCGTGATGCGGCCGTCGCCGGCATCCGCGCCGAAGTGGCCGAGGAAAAGCAGCGTGTGATCGCCGCGGGAGGCTTGTTCGTGCTCGGCACCGAACGCCACGAATCGCGCCGCATCGACAACCAGCTGCGCGGCCGTTCGGGTCGTCAGGGCGACCCCGGCCTCTCGCGCTTCTACCTGTGCCTCGAGGATGACCTGCTGCGTATCTTCGGCCCCGACACGCTGTTCTCCAAGATGATGAAGTCGAACCTCGCCGATGGCGAGGCGATCGGCTCCAAGTGGCTGTCAAAGGCGATCGAGACCGCGCAGAAGAAGGTGGAATCGCGCAACTACGATATGCGCAAGCAGGTGGTGCAATACGACGACGTGATGAACGACCAGCGCAAGGTGGTCTACGAACAGCGCGCCGAGATCATGGATTCAGAAGCCGTCGACGATGTCGTGGTCGATATGCGCCACGATACCATCAACACCATGGTCGGCACCGCCTGCCCGCCGGGATCCTATCCCGAACAATGGGACATCGCCGGGCTGCGCGCCAAGGTCGAGGATATTTTCGGGCTCCAGCCGCCGTTCGAGGACTGGCTGGCTGAGGAGCAGGTCGAGCCCGAGCTGCTCGAAGAACGCCTGCGCGAACTGACCGACGCGATGATGGACGCCAAGATGAGCGAGTCCGATCCGTCGATCTGGCGGATGGTCGAAAAGGACGTGCTGCTGCGCCAGCTCGATTTCCACTGGAAGGAACACTTGGCCACGCTCGACGCGCTGCGGCAGGTGATCTGGATGCGCTCGATCGCGCAGAAGCAGCCGATCAACGAATACAAGCAGGAAGCCTTCGGTCTGTTCGAGAGCATGCTCGATACGCTGCGCGAGGAAGTCACCCGGATCCTGTTCCGTGCCGAGCTGCGGATCGAGCCGCCGCAACCGCAATCGCTGCCCGATCTGCCCGCGTTCCTGACCGGGCATATCGATCCACTGACCGGCCTTGACGACACCTTTGATGGCGACGGGTCGGAACTGCGGCCAAACATCTTCGCCGCGCTCGGTGGAAACCCGCCTGTCATCGACGGTGACAATCGCTTTGCTAATCTCGAGATCAGCCGCAATGCGCCGTGCCCCTGCGGCAGCGGCAACAAGTACAAGCATTGCCACGGCGCGGTGAGCGAGCGTCAGATCGTCTGACGGCTGGCTGAGGGCAAGGGGCAGGGGCGATGATGATCGGGGCGGTGCCTGCGCTGCTGGCGCTGGCGTTCCTTGTCACCGCGCTGCTCTATGCCAGCGTCGGGTTCGGCGGCGGATCGACCTATTCGGCGCTGCTGGCGCTTTCGGGGCTCGATTACCGGCTGCTGCCGCTCATCAGCCTCGCCTGCAACATCGTGGTGGTGACGGGATCGAGCATCCGCTTTGCGCGCGCCCGACTGACCCCGTGGCGCAAGGCGGCGGTGATCGTGATGCTGGGCGCACCGCTGAGCTTTCTGGGCGGGCTGACCCCGATCAGGGAGGCGATGTTTCTCACCCTGCTCGGCGCCAGTCTGGTACTGACCAGCCTCACCATGCTGATCCCGGTGCGCGAGAATGCCGAGGGCACGCCCACCCAAGCGGCCAAGTGGATGCCGCTGGCCGCCGCGCCGCTCGGCTATTTCGCCGGACTGGTCGGCATTGGCGGCGGGATTTTCCTTAGCCCGCTGCTGCATCTGGCGCGCTGGCACGAGGCACGGGGCATCGCGGCGACCGCGAGCCTGTTCATCCTCGTCAACTCTCTGTTCGGGCTGGCGGGGCAGATGGTGAAAAACGGCCCCGGCCTGTTCGGGCAGGCACTGGGCGCAGCCTTGCCCTTGCTGGTGGCAGTGGTAATCGGCGGCCAGATCGGCAGCCTGCTCGCCGCGCGCCTGCTCCCGCCGCAATGGATCCGCTGGCTGACCGCGGCGCTGGTGCTGGTGGTGGGGGTGCGGCTGCTGGTCGGGGTATGACCGGATTTTCCCGACCCGGATCAGCAAGGCAAGAAATTGGCTCCCCGAGTAGGATTCGAACCTACGGCCAAGTGATTAACAGTCACCTACTCTACCGCTGAGCTATCGGGGAGCAACTCTTCCAAGCGGTGTAAGGAAGAGCGGAAGCGCGCCTATATGGGGCGAAGGGTGCGATTGCAAGAGGGTTTTGGGGCGCTTTTGACCGGGTTTACCGAACGGCGGCAAAGCCACCGCAAGCTCGACCGGGCGCCCGCAGCGGGCGCAGCTTGCTGCGCGTCTAGCGAGGATTGCACGTGCGGAGGCGCGTGCACAAATCTAAGCCGTAATGAATTGCTCTGCCACAATGCGTTCCTCGAGGCTCTGGCCCTTGTCGAACAGCAGGGTGAGTGCGACGTCCTCTTTGACCTCGATCCGCACCTCGGCGATGTCGCGCAGCTCCTTCTGGTCGGCCACCGCGGCGACCGGGCGCTTGGCCGGGTCGAGCACGCGCAGGATGATCTTCATCCGGTCGGGCAGGATCGCCCCGCGCCAGCGCCGCGGGCGGAACGGGCTGATCGGGGTCAGCGCGAGCAGCTTGCTGTCGAGCGGCAGGATCGGGCCATTGGCCGAAAGGTTATAGGCGGTCGAACCCGCAGGCGTCGCCACCAGCACTCCGTCGCACACCAGCTCGTTGATGCGCACGCGGTCACCCACGGTGACTTCGATCTTGGCGGTCTGGCGGGTTTCGCGCAGCAGCGAGATTTCGTTGATCGCGCACATCTCGTGGGTCTCGCCATCCTGCGTGATCGCCTCGACCCGCAAGGGCGCGATCGTCCAGCGGCGTGCCTTGGCGACCCGCGCCGCAATCGCCGCGCGCTTGTCATAGCGGTTCATCAGAAAGCCGACCGTGCCCAGGTTCATGCCATAGGCGGGGATCACGCGGCCGACATCGATCATGGTGTGGAGAATCTGCAGCATGAACCCGTCACCGCCGAGCACCACAACCGCATCGGCCTCCTCGATCGGCACCCACTCGCACTGGGTCAGGAGCAGATCATAGGCTTCCTGCGCACGCAGCGTATCGGAGGCCATCAGCGCTAGGCGCTGAAAGGGTGTGCCGTTGCTCGCCATTTGTCCCCCTCCCGGTTCGCTATCGCAGGAATGCCATTTATCCCCGGCGCGGTGCTAGCGGTTCGCCCTGATGTGCCAGAATCGGTCGGATTGCAATTGATGGAAGGCAGGCGACCATTCTGTGACTAAGGACGGATCAGAGAGGGCGCAGATGGATCAGGGTCGGACATCATTGCGCGCGCCAACGCGGGGTCGCTTCCCGGGCGTGCGTCCGGGCGCGCTCGAAGCCGATCTGCTGAGCGCGCTCGACCGGCGCGAGATCGAAGTGCTGTTCCAGCCGCAATTCGCCTGCGTCAGCGGGGCGGTGACGGGGGCCGAGGCGCTGGCGCGCTGGCAGCACCCGACGCTGGGCGAAATCGGCGCACGCGATCTGTTCGCGATTGCCGAGCGCGCTGCACTGGTCGCGCCCCTGTCGCGTCATGTGGTCGCCCGCGCGCTGGAGGACGCGGCGACCTGGCCGCACAATCTCACCTTGTCGCTCAATATCACCCCTGAGGAGTTGGGCGATCCGCGCTTTGCCGCCGATTTCGCCGCGCTGATCGGGCAATCGACCATTGCGCCTGAGCGGCTGATGCTCGAGATCACCGAGGACCTGCTGCTGCGCAACCTTACGCAGACGGCATCCGCGCTGAAGGCGCTCAGAGGCTTGGGGTTCCGCACTGCGCTCGACGATTTCGGCGCGGGGTTCTGCAATTTCCGCTACCTGCGCGAACTCCCGCTCGATGCGCTGAAGCTCGACAAGGCGATGGTTGAAGGCGTGCCGGGCGATCCGACCGCGCTGGCGGTGTTCCGCGCCATCGTCGCGCTGGGCAAGGCGCTGGGCCTCGCGGTCTATGCCGAGGGGATCGAGACCGAGATCCAGCGCGCCGCGATCACCGCCGAGGGCTGCGACTACTGGCAAGGCTTCCTGCGCGCCCAGCCGATGCCGAGCGCCAATATGCTGGCACTGGCGCGCACGGCGCGGGGAATGGGGCACGGATAGGGGCGTCCTCGCGGCTGCGGCTCCAAAGATTATTTCCCCATACCCGGTCCATCTCGGTTAAGGGAGCCGCGCGGCATCGCCCGGCAGGTTCTGCAGTTCGCCCTTAGGCACCCACCCGCGCCTCTTTTTTCCGAACGGAACACTCTGCGTGAAGCTCCAGATCGACGTCCAGCTTGATTACTGGTTCGAACAACCTTGCGACGTGTTGCTCCAGCTCGAAGCCGCAGCGCTTCCCGATCAGGTGCTTGAACAGGCACGGCTCGCGATTACGCCCTGCGAGCAATTCGTCCGTATTCCGGCGCAAGACCAGATTGGTGAACGATTCTGGCTGCGGATTCATGGACAGATGCTGGTCGATTATCAGGCCGTTATCAGCCTCGACAAGGCGGCGGCCGATTACGCCGTCTTGCCCGCTGCACCGCTCCTCAGCTTGCCGGGTGAGGCCGTGCAATATCTGCTGCCATCGCGCTATTGCCCGTCCAACCAGTTCGCCGATTTTGCCGAGGCACGGTTCGGCACGCTGGCAGGCGGGGCCAAGATTGCCGCGATGCGCGAATGGATTGCCGGTCACTTGTCTTATGTGCCCGGCTCCAGCACTGTCGACACAACCGCGCTCGATACGTTTCACGACCGCGCTGGCGTTTGCCGTGACTATGCGCATCTGATGATCGCGCTGGCCCGCGCCGCCGATATCCCTGCCAGGATCGCCAGCGTCTATGCTCCGGGGGTGACCCCTGAGGATTTTCACGTCGCGGCTGAAATCTTTCTGGGCGACAGCTGGCACCTCGTCGATCCGACCGGCATGGCGCATGCGGGAGACGCGGCCATCATCGGGATCGGCCGCGACATCGGCGACGTGGCCTTTCTGACCGCCTTCGGACCATTGGTGATGAACGGCCAGAGCGTGTCGGTGCGGGAAGCCTGAGCCTTTCGGACCGTCGCCTGATGGGCAAGCGAGCCCGCCTTCAGGCCGCCTTCTTCGCCTTCGACGCCTTCTTCACAATCCCTGAGAGGCCCTTGCTCAGCTGGAATAATCCGTTGAGGCGGCTCTGCGGATCAGCCCAGGCGCGGTTGATCACCAGCTTCATGTCGGGGCGCAGCTTGGCGGTGTCCTTGCCGCCTTCGTTCAACCGCGCGACATAGGCGATGAGGCCCACGGGATCGGGGAAATCATCCTTATAAAAAGCCACCAGCGTGCCGCGCGCGCCGACATCGATCTTGGCGATGTTGGCGATGATCGCCTGATGCTTGATCTCGATCAGGCGAATAAGGTTTTTGGTCGGCTGCGGCAGATCACCGAAGCGGTCGATCATCTCGGCGGCCAGCCCCTCGATCTCGTTCTGCCCTTCGGCCTGGTTGAGGCGGCGATAGAGCGCCATGCGCACCGCCAGATCGGGAACATAGTCCTCGGGGATCATGATCGGCGCATCGACGGTGATCTGCGGGGTGAGTTTGTCGCGTGGCTTCTCCAAGCCCATTTCGCCGGCCTTGGCGGCCATGATCGCCTCTTCCAGCATCGCCTGATAGAGTTCGAAACCGACCTCGCGGATATGGCCCGACTGCTCGTCGCCCAGAAGGTTGCCCGCGCCGCGAATGTCGAGATCGTGGCTGGCAAGCTGGAAGCCTGCACCAAGGCTGTCGAGATCGCCCAATACTTTCAGCCGCTTTTGCGCGACTTCTGACAGGGCGACTCCGGTCTGGTGGGTCAGATAGGCATAGGCGCGCAGCTTCGCCCGCCCGACGCGCCCGCGCAGCTGGTAAAGCTGGGCGAGGCCGAAGCGGTCGGCGCGGTGGATGATTATCGTGTTGGCGCTGGGGATGTCCAAACCGCTTTCGACGATGGTGGTCGAGAGCAGCACGTCATACTTACGATCATAGAAGGCGCCCATCCGTTCCTCGACTTCGCCGGGCGACATCTGGCCGTGCGCGGAGACTGATTTGATCTCGGGCGCGTGTTCGCGCAGCCATTCCTCGGCATCGGCCATGTCGGAAATGCGCGGCACGACGATGAAGCTCTGTCCGCCGCGGTGATGCTCGCGCAGCAAAGCCTCGCGGATCACCATGTCGTCCCATTCCATCACATAGGTGCGCACCGCGAGCCGGTCGACCGGCGGGGTCTGGATGGTGGAAAGTTCGCGCAATCCGCTCATCGCCATCTGGAGCGTGCGCGGGATCGGAGTGGCGGTCAGCGTGAGGACGTGGACGTCGGCGCGCAGCTGCTTCAACTTCTCCTTGTGGTTGACGCCGAAGCGCTGCTCCTCGTCGACGATGACGAGGCCGAGGTTTTTGAACTGCGTGCTCTTGGACAGGATCGCATGGGTGCCGACCACGAGGTCGATCTGGCCGTTTTCCAGCCCCTCGCGGGTCTCGGTAGCCTCCTTCGCCGTGACGAGCCGCGACAGCCGCCCGACCTTGAGCGGGAAGCCGGCAAAGCGTTCGGCAAAGTTCTGGTAGTGCTGGCGGGCGAGCAGCGTGGTGGGCGCGACCACCGCCACCTGCTGCCCTGCCATCGCCGCCACAAACGCCGCGCGCATCGCCACCTCGGTCTTGCCGAAACCGACGTCGCCGCACACCAGCCGGTCCATCGGGCGGCCGCTTTCGAGATCGCCCAGCACATCGGCAATGGCGCGTTCCTGATCGTCGGTTTCGGACCACGGGAAGCGGTCGACGAACTGGTTGAGGCTGGCCGGATCGCTCGCGAGCACGGTTGCCTGCCGCAGCGCGCGGGCTGCGGCGACCTGCATCAACTCGCCGGCGATGGCGGTGATGCGCTCCTTGAGCTTGGCGCGGCGGCGCTGCCATGCCTCGCCACCCAGCCGGTCGAGCGGCACCGCCTGTTCGGACGAGCCGTAGCGGGAGAGCACGTCGATATTCTCGACCGGGATGAACAGCTTGTCGCCGCCGGCATATTCAAGCGCGACGCAATCGTGCTGGCTCTTGCCGACCGGGATCGGTTCAAGCCCGAGATAGCGGCCAATGCCGTGCTCGATATGCACCACCAGATCGCCGCGCGAGAGCGCCTGAAGTTCGGCGAGGAAGGCATCGGAATCCTTGCGCTTCTTCTTGCGCCGCACCAGCCTATCGCCGAGCACGTCCTGCTCGGTGAGCAGCTCCAGCGCGTCGCTGGCAAAGCCGGTTTCGAGCGGCAGCACCAGCACCGCTGCCTTGGCTTTTGCCGCAAGGCCAAGACCGTGTTGCCAGCTGTCGGCGAGCGCGGTGGGGGCGCCGGCTTCTTCGAGGATCGAGGCTATCCGGCGTGCGCTGCCGGTGGAATAGGCGGCGAACAGCGCCTTGCGCCCGGATTTGGCGACGGCTTTCAGGTGTGCAGCGGCGGCTTCATAGACATTCTCGCCGCGCCCGCGCTCGGGCGAGAAATCGCGCGCCGAACGGAAGCCGAAATCGACTGTCGCCGCGCCGGCTTCCGAAGCAAAGCCGGTGGCGCGGTGGGCAGGTGCCTTGGCCAGCACTGCATCGAACTCGGCGCGGGTGAGGTAGAGCGCGTCGGGGCCAAGCGGGCGGTAGGAGCCCTTCTTCTCGCTCGCGATGCGGCCGCGCTGGGCGTGGTAATCGGCGATATCGGTGAGCCGTTCCTCGGCCGCACCCAGCGCGCTCTGGTCGATGACCACGAGATCATGGCTGCCGAGGTGATCGAACACAGTGGCGAGCCGGTCCTCGAAAAGCGGCAGCCAATGCTCCATTCCGGCGAGGCGCCGCCCTTCGGAAACGGCCTCATACAGCGGGTCTTGTGTGGCATTGGCGCCGAACAGCTCGCGGTAGCGGCTGCGGAACCGCTTGATGCTGCCGTCGTCGACCAGCGCCTCGGAAGCGGGGAGCAGCAGGTGGCTGTCGATCCGCTCGACGGTGCGCTGGGTGGCGGGATCGAACAGGCGCAGGCTTTCCAGCTCGTCGCCGAAGAAATCGAGCCTGAGGCCCGCATCAAGGCTGGAGGGGAAGATGTCGACAATCGAGCCGCGCACCGCAAATTCGCCGTGATCGATCACCGTGTCGGTGCGGCTGTAGCCCTGCCTGACGAGCAGCGCGGCAAGGCTTTCGTGGCCGATCTGCGTGCCGACCCGAAATTCGCGCACGGACTCGCGCACCCTGAACGGGGTGAGCACGCGCTGGAGCACGGCGTTGACGGTGGTGATTAGCAATTGCGCGCCCGCCGCCGGGCTTTGCAGGCGGTGGAGCGCCGCGAGCCGCTCGGCACTGATCGACAGCGCCGGACTGGCGCGGTCATAGGGGAGGCAGTCCCACGCCGGAAACTCGATCACGGCGATTTCGGGCGCGAAAAACCGCGCGGCCTCGGCTGCGGCGCGCATCGCTGCCTCGTCAGGCGCTATGAACACCCCGCGCTGCCCGCCTTTGACGCCCTGCGCTGCGCGCGCGAGATCGGCCAGCACCAGCGGCAGGCTCCCGCGCGGCAGCGAGGACAGGGTCAGTGGCTCTCGGGCCGCGAGGATGCGGTTCAGATCGGGCATTGGTTTCCAGTCAAGCTTTGCGCGCCGCAGGGGTTCCCGGCGGCGGACGAAGCAGGCGCGCCTTAGCGCGGAATGTCGACGTAATCGAGCCGTTGCATGAGGCTAAGCAGATCGCCCGCCAGATGCTCGGGCGCACCTTGCGTGCCGAGCGCCCAGGCCATCACATCGACATCATCCTCGTCGAGCAGCGCCTCGAACCAGGCCAGCTCGTCCTCGCCCCAGCCGGAATGGTAGCGATCATAGAAGCCGCCGATCATATAGTCGGCCTCGCGCGTGCCGCGGTGCCAGCTGCGGAACTTGGCGCGGGCGAGGCGCTGGTCGAAGGATGGGCCAGAGACGGGGACGTCGGTCATGGGGTTCACCTAGCCACAGGTCCGCGCCGCTTCAACTCGCAATGACGCTTGAGGGATGATAGCAAGGCACGATGCGCCCCGAGGCTCTCAATCCGCTGTTTGCCGAAGTCCAGTCGCTCGAAGGCGTCGGGCCGAAGTTGATGAAGCCGCTCGAGAGGCTCGGTCTGACGCGGGTCAAGGATCTTGCCTATCACCTGCCCGAACGCTTCGTCAGCCGCCGCGCGATTGCCGATCTGGATGCCGCGAGCGAGGGCGAGCAGGTGATCATCGCTCTCACCGCGGTCGAGCACCGCGCCCCGCGTCCCGGCAGCCGCGGGCCTTACCGGGTGCTGGCGCAGGACCGGGCAGGCAATATCTGCGCGCTGAGCTGGTTCGGCAAAGCGGCCTATTCCGCCAAGAAACTGCTGCCGGTGAGCGAGACGCGCTGGATCGCTGGGCGGCTCGATCGCTATGGCGATATGCTCCAGATCGTCCATCCCGATCACATCGAGGAAGCCAGTGCGGCGCAGATGGAGCGGCAGAGCGAGCCGGTCTATCGCCTGTCCGAAGGTCTCACCCAGCCGCGCGTGGCGAGCCTTGCCGAGCAGGCGCTGGCGCGGCTGCCCGAGCTGCCCGAATGGATCGAACCGAGCCAGCTGGCGCAATCGGGCTGGCCAAGGTGGGCAGCGGCACTGCGCACGGGCCATGTCAGCACCGACAAAAAGGCGCGCGACCGGCTCGCCTATGACGAATTGCTCGCGAACTCCCTCGCGCTGCTGCTGGTCAAGGCCGAAGGGCGGCGGCGCAAGGGCGCTGCGTTGGTGGGTGACGGGGGCTTGCGGGCCAAGCTGCATCTGCCCTTCGCGCTGACGGGCGCGCAGACCCGCTCGATCGCCGAGATCGAAGGCGACATGGCGCAGGAAGCGCCGATGCTGCGGTTGCTTCAAGGCGATGTCGGCGCGGGCAAGACGGTGGTGGCCTTGAATGCCATGCTGATCGCGGTCGAGGCGGGCAAGCAGGCGGCGCTGCTTGCGCCGACCGAAATTCTCGCGCGCCAGCATTTCGAGACGCTCAGGAAGATGCTCGGCCCGACGGGGGTGGAGATCGCGCTGCTGACGGGCCGCGCCAAGGGACGCGAGCGCGAGTCGATCCTGATGGGGCTGCTCGATGGCTCGATCCAGCTCCTCGTCGGCACCCACGCGATCTTTCAGGACACGGTCAATTACCGCGATCTCGGCCTCGTGGTGATCGACGAGCAGCACCGCTTTGGCGTGGCGCAGCGCCTGTCGCTCGCCGCCAAGGGCCGCCGCGCGCCGCATTCGCTCGCGATGACCGCGACCCCGATCCCGCGCTCGCTGACGCTGGCGCAATATGGCGAGATGGATGTGAGCCGCCTCGACGAATTGCCCCCCGGACGGCAAGCGATCGATACGCGGGTGGTGCCGATGGAGCGGCTGGGCGAGGTGGTCGATGGCGTCGCGCGGCATCTCGCCGGCGGGCAGCAGGCCTATTGGGTGTGCCCGATGGTGCGCGAGATCGACGGCGCGCCCGATCTGGCCGACATCGCCGCCGCCGAAGCGCGCTATGCGGCGCTCAATGAGCGGTTTGGCGATGCGGTCGTGCTGGTCCACGGCCAGCTGCGCCCCGAGGTGAAGGATGCCGCGATGGAGCGCTTTGCCAGCGGGCATGCGCGGCTGCTGGTTGCGACCACGGTGATCGAGGTCGGGGTGGATGTGCCGTCGGCCACGCTCATGGTGATCGAGCAGGCCGAACGCTTCGGGCTTGCCCAGCTGCACCAGTTAAGGGGCCGGGTGGGGCGGGCCGCGGAGAAATCGACCTGCCTGCTGCTGCGCGGACCTGCGCTAAGCGAGACCGGCCGCGCGCGGCTCGCCCTGATGCGCGAGACCCAGGACGGGTTCCGCATCGCCGAGGAAGATCTTGCCCTGCGCGGCGGGGGCGAATTGCTCGGCACGCGGCAATCGGGGGAGGCGGCGTTCCGGATCGCCGATCTCGAACAGGTGCAGCGCCTGCTGCCGGCCGCCCATGCCGATGCGCGGCTGCTGATGGAGCGTGACGGAGGCCTCATCAGCCCCCGCGGCGAGGCGGCGCGGTTGCTGCTCTATCTGTTCGAGCGCGACTGGGGCGTGCAGCTGCTGCGCGGCGGCTAGACGCCGAGGTCGACGTCTTCGCGGATCAGGCGCTCGACCCAGGCCTCTACCCCCAAATTGATCACGCTCCACGCGGCTTCGAAAGCGGCGGTATCGCCGTGGTAGGGATCCTTGACCGGTTCGCCCTGCCGTCCATCGACGGCATCCAGCAACAAGGAGAGCCGCGCCGTGCCATCGCGCGGAGCACGGGCGCGCACGCCTTCGACATTGGCCCGGTCGAGCGCGATGATGTGGTTGAAGTTGTAGAAATCCGCGTGCGCGATCTGGCGCGCGGCTTGCGCGGCAATATCGATCCCGTTGAGGCTCGCGACCGCAATCGCGCGCGGATCGGGCGGGTGGCCAATATGGTAGGAGGCGGTGCCGGCGGAATCGACGCGGCATTCGAGCCCGCGGCGCAGTGCTGCTGCGCGGAACGCACCTTCGGCCATCGGTGACCGGCAGATATTGCCGAGACACACGAACAGCACCGAAATGTTCTGATTGACCCCCCCGAGCATTGAGCGCCTTTGTGGCAGGCTTTCGATAATGTCTAGTCGGGCCGCGGAGAATTTCGCGAAAAATGCTGTAAAAACAGCGCGCGATGCGGGTCAGGCGGCCGCGAGAGGGAGCGGCGCGGTGCTGGTGAGCACCTCTTCGGTGATCCGGCGGATATTCACTTTGGCCTTCAATCGCGCGCCCAGCAAAGCGGTGCCCGAGACCTTGCGCTGCACGAACAATGTCTCGATCGGCGGGAAGGCCCAGGTGTCCTTGTCCTGCGCGATGGCATAGCCTTCGTCGCGCAGCAGCGGAATGAAGGCGCGGTCACCGAAATCGAACGGGGCATCGGCGCGCATTTCATTGATGACGATATCGATCATGCGGTTCACCCGCTCGGGGTGCTTTTCGGCGACGATCGGCATCATGAAGCCTGCTTCGATGGTGGCGGCGAGCACTTCGGCGGCGTTGCCGTTGAGCCCCGCGGCGAGCATCTTGCGATAGCCATTCGCCACCACGGGATCGACCGGGCGGCAGGCGCCGAAATCGAGCAGCACGATCTCTCCCGTCTCGCGGCGGTAGCGGAAATTGGCAAAGTTGGGATCGGTCTGCATCACGCCGAAATCGAACAATTCGCGCGCCACCAGCCGGATCAGTCGCGCATAGACCGCGTCGCGGCGCTCGGGCGGCTCGCTGCCCAGCTCCTCGATGCTGACACCCTCTTCGAAGCTCATCGCAAGGATCGATCCGCGCGTCAGTCCTTCGTGCAGGCGCGGGACGACAAAGCCCGGCGTGCCCGCCAGCTTTTCGCGATAGAGCGCCATCTGCTCGCCCTCGCGCTGGTAATCGGCTTCCTCGTGAAGCTGCTGCTTGGCCGCCGCTATCAGCTTGTCCATCTCGAGTTCCGGCGGCGCAAAGCCGGCGACCTTGAGCAGGGTCATGACGTTATCGACATCAGAGTCGATGCTCTTGGCGACGCCGGGATATTGCACCTTGATCGCCAGCTCCTCGCCGTCGCGGGTCAGTGCCTTGTGCACTTGGCCGATAGAGGCGGCAGCGATAGGGCGCGGGTTGAACCAGCGGAACTGCTTGCGCCAATCTGGTCCCCACTCGGCCTTGAGCACCTGATCCAGCTGGCGGGTCGGCATAAAATTGGCCTGATCGCGCAGGGTGGCGAGGATCCGCGACAACTCGTCGGGCAGGAAATCGCCCGCATCCAGGCTGATCATCTGACCCATCTTCATCGCCGCGCCGCGCAGGTGCGAGAGGCGGTCGGTCAGGCGCTGGACATTGCCGGGGGTGAGGATGAGGTCGCGCGCCGAGATATTCTCGCCGCTCGCCAGCCGCCGCGCGCCTTCGGCCACCATTCCGCCCGCGACCCCGCCGATGAGCCTGCCGAAGGTGCCGAACCGCGCCACCCGGCCCGCGGGAACGGCGCGCTGGCGGCTACGGTCTTCCGGCAAGTCATCGAACTGGGGAATCTGATCGTCGGCCAAGGGGAGGGGGCTTCCTGTGCGAGAGGCTTTGCGGTGCAACGGCTCGACTGCGCCTGCGTTCCTTTGGAAATGGGGCGCGTCAGCTGATACTCAAGCCGCCATCGACAGGCAGGCATTGTCCGGTGATGTAATCGCTATGCGGCGAGGCGAAGAACACCGCCAGCCCTTCCAGCCCCGCATGATCGCCTGGACGGCGCAGCGGGATGCGGCGGCTCATCCATTCGCCGAATTTGGGATCAGCCTTGGCGGTGATATCGGTCTCGTAATAGCCGAAAAGCAGCGCATTGGCGGTGATCTGGTAGCGCGCCAGTTCGAAGGCGGCGGCGCGGGTGAGGCCGTTCACCGCGGCCTTGGATGCAGCGTAATCCGACGAGCGGTTAACCCCCATGATAGACTGGCCCGAGGAGGTCGCGACCAGCTTGCCGCCCGCGTGCCCATCCTTGGCGCGGGCGACCATGTGGCGGGTCACATGCTTGTAGACCAGCGCTGCGCCGCGGGTGTTGACCGCCATGGTGTGATCCCAGCCAGCGGCGGTAATATCAGGGATCGCCGTGCCCGCACCCGAAATCCCGGCATTGGCAAAGCATACATCGACCCGCCCGAATGTGCCGAGCGTCTGCGCCATCGCGGTCTCGATCGCCGCGTCCTCGGCGACATCGCAGGTCAGCGCGAGGACATCGCCTCGTCCGAGGGCGCGCAGTTCTTCGACCGCCGCGGCGTTCTTGTCCGCATTGCGCGCCCAGATCGCGACATTGGCGCCCGCCTTGGCGAGTCCGCGCGCCATCGCAAGGCCAAGCCCGCCATTGCCGCCGGTGATGATGGCCGTGCGGCCCGATAGATCGAACAATTCCATGGCTTTGCCGAGTGGCGCAAAGCGGGGCTTGCTGCAAGCATTCGGGAACCGCTGTGCGCGGCATGCTTTGAGGCGCCATGGACGGACAAACTTCGCTCTCGCCCGCAGCCCGCGCGTTGGGATACGCCGGGCTGCTGCCCCAGATCATCTGCATTGGCATGGTGCTGACGGGCCATGAATGGCGCTTTGCCGCGCTGGCGGGCGGGTTTGCCTATGCCGCGGCGATCTTCAGCTTCCTTGGCGGGGTGTGGTGGGGGCAGGCGGTGCAAAGCGCCCGCGCGAATGGCCCTGCGACCACCGGCGCCTATCTGGTGGCGGTGCTGCCGAGCCTGATCGTGGTGGCGCTGTTCCTGCCGTGGAGCTTCGGATGGGAATGGCCCGGCCCGGCCTTGCTCTATCTTGGCGCATTGATCGCGCTCTCGCCGCTGATCGACCGCAAGCTGGGCTATGCGCCAAGCGATTTCCTGCGGCTGCGCTGGCACCTCTCGCTCGGTCTCGGCAGCCTGACGATCGCGCTCGGCCTGCTCGCTGGTCGGGTCATGGCGGTTTAGACGCGGCGGATTAATCGGTCATCGTTGGCGATGAATTAACCACTGCACGTTAAGCAAATGCTCGGTTTTCAAGGACGGATCCGGGTATCTGATGATTGAAACATTGCCATCACTGACAGCGCTGCTGCGCCGCAGCCGCGGACGTCCCGACCTCGAGGAGCCGCCGCTTGGCGAGGATAACGCGCTGAAATCAGGCGAGGCGCTGCTCAAGCGCAAGCGCATGAAGGTGGCGATTTTCGCGATCCTGTTCGGCCTGATCTCGGCCGCGATCGAACTTCCGCTGCCTGCCGAAGACGCCTTCCGGCTGGCACGCTCGCAAATCCGGACGCGGGTGGTGCCGCAGGATGTCGTGATGATCGCGATCGACGACGATACACTCAATGAACTCGGGGTGGCGCTCCCGACCCGCAAGCATGAAAGCGAACTGATTGACCGGCTCCTCGAAGCGGGGGTCAGAAAAGTCGTGTTCGATCGCGCCCATGCCGATCCCGAGACTCCAGAGGCCGACGCGCTGTTTGCCCGCACGCTCGAGCGGCACAGGGGCAGGGTCTGGCTCGGCATGGCACCCGATCTCGAATTCAGTTTCCAGAAGGTCGATGCGATCGTCCCGCAGAAAATGTTCCGGGACCAATCCAATCAGGCTGCGATGGTCGGCTTTTCGGCGCCCTTCAACCTATCGCTGATGCTCCCGACCGAGGTGGATCTGGCCGGAACTGCCTATCCCTCGATCTCGGCCGTGCTGGCCGATTATGATGGGCCGGCGCTGCGCTATCGGCCCGATCCTGCGTTTAGTCCCAAGGATGTCCCGACCTATCGCTATGTCGACGTGCTTCACGGTCGGGTCGGGGCGAAAGAGCTCGACGGGAAGAATGTCATCGTCGGCGCGACTTTCATTGAATCGACCGACGTTGTCCGTCACCCCCTGTTCGGCAAGGTCGCCGGACCCTATTTCCATGTTCTTGGCGCCCAGACACTCAAGCGTGGCATTCCGGTCGATCTGATGTGGTATCCTGCGCTCCTGCTGGCGGGGATTGCGATCCTCGTTCAGGCCTGGCGTCAATCGCGTTCCTACAAGCCGCTCTGGGCGGTTGCGCTCGGCCTGCCGGCGATCACCCTCGTGTTCGATGAGTCGAGCATTAATCTCGATATCTTTTCGGCCCTGATCGCGGTGATTGCTGCCGCTTACGGGTTCCGCCGGATTTCGCGCAAATATTACAGCAGCGAAGTCGATGCGATGACGACCACCGCGCTCGGCCTCGAAAAGACCGGCGCAGAGCTTGACGTCTATTCCCTCAAGATTGCCAATCTTGCCGAAATGTCGGAAGAATGGGGCGAGCGCGAGTTGGGCGAATTCGTCAACACCCTGATCACCTACGTCAAGGGCCAGGGCGAGGCCGGCGATGTCGCCTTCGAGCGCGACAGACTCGTCTGGCTCGCCCCGCGCATGGACACCGCCAGCCTTGAGCGGCACGCCGACGGGCTGGCGATGATGCTCAAGACTGCGATCAGCCACGATTGGCAATCAGCAAGCAGCTCGCCGGCGATCGGGATTGACACCAACCATGACCTGCCGCTCACCCAGCGTATCAAGAAGGCAATACAGGCCGCCGACGAGGCCGCCTCGCGCGGGGTGCGCTTCGTGCTCAACGATGCCGCCTATGTCGAGGCGCGCAACCACCGGCTAGAAATCATCCGCGTGCTCGAAAAGGGCCTGCGCGATCGCAGCATCGGGGTGGCCTACCAACCCAAGATCGATCTGGCGACCGGACGGATCGTCGGCGCCGAGACGTTGATCCGCTGGCGGCCCGACGGGCTGAATTATGTCAATCCGCAGGAACTGGTGCTGGCCGCCGAGGCCAATGACCGGATCAACGAGCTGACCCTGATCGTGATGGAAGCTGCGCTTGCCGACGGACGCAAGGCGATCGCGCTTGATCCGGCCTTCAAGCTGGCGGTCAATATGTCGGTCAAGAGCCTGAGCGACACGCACTTGCTATTCGACATGATGACGATGCTGGGCCGGATCGGTTTCCCGGCTGAGAACCTGACGCTCGAACTCACCGAGACCGCCAAACTCGAGGACAAGCTGATCGCCCCGCAGATCGAGGCGCTCAAGCACCGCGGGATCGGCCTTTCGATCGATGATTTCGGCACCGGTCAGTCGAACCTCGAATATCTCGAGAAGCTGCCCAGCGACGAGCTCAAGATCGACAAGAAGTTCGTCCAGCACATGGCGAGCTCTGAAGAAAGCCGGGCGGTTGTGCGCGCCACGATCGAAATTGCCCACTCGCTGGGCAAGGTGGTGGTGGCCGAAGGTGTCGAGAGCCAGGCCGTCGCCGCAACGTTGCGCGCGATGGGCTGCGATCAGGCCCAAGGCTACCTTTACTCGCGGGCGATCGTCATGCCCGATCTGCTCGTGATGATGGGCGGCGGGAGAAACGCAGTTAACGGTTGATTAAGGTTAATTATGTGTTAAAACACCTATGGGCTAGTGTGAGCTTATAGGAGGCAATTATGTGGGAATGGATTTGCGATCTGCTCGGCCGCCGGTAAGCTGCCGACAACAAGATCAACGAATAAGCCTCGGGAAACCGAGGCTTTTTTGTTGTCTGGGCGCGGCGAAAGCGGCGTTTCCCCTCGGTAGGGGGCGCCCCGCTGCAATGCCTCGCCGCTCAGGGTTGCGCGCGCGAATCCTGACAAGCCTTAACCATTTCCCTCGCTGAACGGCCGTTCGATATAGCGGTGTGCATCGTGCCGGACGGCCGCGAATCGCCCCTTCGTGGTGATTCGCCTCGGTCAGCGGCTCTGCTGCGACCAGGCGAAGGCATAGAGGTCAGCCGCCTCCGAGCGGCGCACATCCTCCGCGCTCCCGACCCCGTGGCCGGCATCGCCATCCCCGCGCAGGTAGATCGGCGCATCGGGCCATTTGGCGCGCGCCCGGGCGACCCACTTGGCTGTCATCCATGGCACGACCCGGCGGTCGTTGAGACCGATTACCATCATGGTCGGCACCGGCGGAGCGGCGGAGGGGATCATCTGGTAGGCGTCCATCGCCACCAGATCGCGGAACTGCTGCGGATCGTCGGGATTGCCGATCTCTGCGAACTGGTTCGCGCCGTTCTCCGCAGCGCCGATGCGGGTGGGATTGAGGATCCCCACCTGGGTGATCATCGCGCCGAACGCCCCCGGATCGGAGAGCGCCGCGGTGGGCACCAGCGTGCCGCCCATGCTGCCGCCGATGATGAGCGGACCCTTGGCAGGGGCAATGCCCATCGCGGTCAACTGCCGGGCGCAGGCGGCGAGATCCTCCATCCCGCGCGGCTTGTTCGCCCCGCGCCCGCCTTCGTGCCAGTCGCGCCCGCGCTCGCCGCCGCCGCGCGTGCCGCAGAAGGCAAAGGCGCCGCCCTTGTCGAGCCAGACCATTTCATTGCGCCCGTAATAGGGGGCGACGGTATCGATACCGTACCCGCCATAGGCCTCGATGATGGTCGGCGTGCGGCCCGTCGCGCCCTTGCGCCGCATTACCACCATCGGCACTCTGGTGCCGTCCTTGCTGATCGCTTCGGTGCGCATCGCTGCCATGCCTTGCGCGCCGCCCCATACTTGCGAGCCGATGCCGGGGGCGGTGAGCTTGCCGCCTGCGACGTGGAAGGCGGTCAGTCCCTGCGCCCAGCCGGTCAGGGCAAAGCTGATCCCGCCGCCATCCGCATCCGGCGCGAGCCCGTAAATCGAGCCTTCGAAGGGTAGCGCGATCTCATTGGCTGCGCCGCGCCCGTCCGGCAGGAAGAACAGGCGCGCTGCCCCGTCCGTGGTGACATGGATATAGACCCCGTCATGGGTCACCAGAAAGGCGCGCACCAGCCGGTCGGGCGCGCCTGCGAAGGCCGTTTCGGCGGCGCCCGGTGTGCCATCGGCGGCGAGCGCGCGGCGCAGAATTGTTCCTGCGGGATTGTCTTTCGTGGACAGTACGAAAAGCTCGCGGCCGCGCGGTATCGCCAGCCCTACCTTGTCTTCAAGGCTGACTACCTTGCGCCATGCCGGCGTGCCCGAACGCAGGCTGGCCGAAGGCGCGATGAAGAATTCATTATCGGCCCGCGCGCCGCCGGCGATCCCGATCGCAAAGGGCTCGCCCTCGAGCGCGACCACGAACGGAAAGTTTTCCGGCGCGACCAGCATGCCGTTGCCGAGCACTTGTACAGGCCTGCCGCCTTCGATCGGCGCGATGTAGCTTGTCATCCCCAGCATCGGATCATTGGCGCCGGGGTCTGCGGCCATCTGGGTGTAGAGAATCTTGTCATGGCCCACGAAGCTGGTCGAGAACTCGCCCCAGATCCGCTCGATCGGCTGGCCGATCTGCTTGCCACTGGTGATGTCGAACAGCAGCACGCGCCCGGCCTCTGCCCCGCCGCTTGAGACCTGCACCGAGACCCGGCGGCAGTCCGGCGCAAATTCGACCGCGCCGAAGCTCGCAAGTTCGTCGCCTGCGACCACCGCCGGATCGAGAAACAGCCGCTCGCCCTGCGCATCGCGCAGATAGAGCTTGGCGAGCCGGTCACCGGCGCCGGTGCGCGAGAGCAGGGCGATATCGCCGCACCGCATGTAGTTGCCGATCCGGTCGAGGTTCGAGGATATCTCGCCCAGCCGCTGTTCGAACCACGCGCGTTCGGGCAGGGCATCAAGCATCGTCCGGGTGCGTGCGTTTTCCTGCGCGATGAAGGCGATCATGGCGTCGCGGTTGGCCGGATCTTCCATCCAGCGATATTCGTCCGCAAGCGTGATCCCGTGCACGGTTTCAGTGAGCGGCTCTGCGCGCGGGGGAGCGGCGATCGGCGCATCTTCCGCCTGCGCCGCAAAGGCACAGGTTGCAGCAGCCGCCAGCAACACTGCGCGGCACGAAAACATCGTCATTGTCATCGCAAGTCGCCCCAAGGATTAGAGGGGGGCAATAGCAGCATGACCGCCAAATTCTAAGCCGGATTGGTTGCGGTCCCTCAGCGGGGAAGGGCATGATAGTCTGTCAGCTAAGGCGCGATGCGCAAAGTATTGGTCGGGGAGAGAGGATTCGAACCTCCGGCCCCTGCCTCCCGAAGACAGTGCTCTACCAGGCTGAGCTACTCCCCGACCGTGTCGGTCCCGCATGGGCAAATGCCCCACGCGGGTCGAGGCAAGGCGCGCCCTATAGGTGTGGATTAGCACAGTGGCAAGCGGGCAATTGCAGCTTATAGTCGCCCCTATGGCCAGCGCTGCGATTCCCCTTCCCACCGGCGATCTGCCGCATCCCGAACAGCAATATCTCGATCTGATGCGCGCCATCTGGGAGGGTGGGAGCGAACGGATCGACCGCACCGGCGTGGGCACGCGCTCGATCTGCGGGGCGATGCTGCGATTCGATCTGGCCGGCGGCGCGATGCCGCTGCTCACCACCAAGCGGGTCTATTGGAAGACCGCGACGCGCGAGTTGCTGTGGTTCCTCACCGGCTCCACCAATATCCGCCCGCTGGTGCTGCAGGGCGTGAAGATCTGGAACGAGTGGCCGCACGCCCATTATGTGCGCGAAACCGGCGAGGACATCAGCCTTGATGATTTCGTCGCCCGGATCGCGGCGGACGAGGCGTTCGCGCAGCGCTGGGGCGATCTCGGGCCGGTCTATGGCAAGCAGTGGGTCGACTGGCCGACCTACCGCTACCGTGCCGACGGCCTGTACGAGAAGGGCGAGGGCATCAACCAGGTCGCGGCGGTGATCGAAAGCCTGCGCGCCAGCCCGGGTAGCCGCCGCCACATCATCGAAGGCTGGAACGTTGCGGAGCTGGACCGCATGGCACTGCCTCCGTGCCACAAGACCTACCAGTTCTATGTCGCGGGCGAAGGCGCTGGTGCGCGGCTCAACTGTCTGCTCTACCAGCGCAGCTGCGACGTTGCGCTGGGGCTGCCGTTCAACCTGTGGTCGGCCGCGCTGCTGACCCGGATGATCGCGCAGCAGGTCGGGATGGAGCCGGGTGAGCTGGTGTGGATGGGCGGGGACGTGCACCTCTATCTCAATCACGCGCACCTGATCGAGGAACAGCTCACGCGTGCGCCGCAGGGCCACCCCCGGCTCGAAATCACCCGCTCCCCGGAAACAATATTCGATTACGCAATCGAGGATTTCGTGGTGCATGATTACGCGCCGCTGCCCCCGATCAGCGCGCCTGTTGCGGTGTGACTCCAGACCGTGCGGCGCGCTTGACCGCACCGCGGCGTTGAAATAAAAATACGCAATCAAGCAATTATTGCACCAGTGCCGCCGGGTCTGCGGCGCGGTGTCAAGCGAGGGGGAGAGCATCGGCAATGGCTGAACCTGTAAAAATGGCTGAACCTGTAAAGACGTCAGACAGCAATCGTCCCGCGCTCGCGCTGCACATCCCCGAGCCGAAATACCGGCCGGGCGACACCGCCGATTTCTCGCATATCGACATCGGCGCTGCCGGTGCTTCGCCGCGGCCCGATGAAGCCACGCATCCCGCGCAAATGGGCGATCTGGCCTATGGCCTGATCCGCGTGCTGGGCGAGGACAATCAGGCGCACGGGGCCTGGAACCCGCGGCTCGATGCCGATACCTTGCGCGTCATGCTCGGCCACATGGCGATGGTGCGTGCGTTTGATGAACGCATGTTCCGCGGCCAGCGCCAGGGCAAGACCAGCTTCTACATGAAGTGCACCGGCGAGGAAGCGACCTCGATCGCGCCCGCCATGGCGCTCGCCAGCGACGACATGATCTTTCCCTCCTACCGCCAGCAGGGCATCCTGATCGCGCGCGGCTATCCGCTGCTCGAGATGATCAACCAGATCTACTCGAACAAGGCCGACAAGCTGAAGGGCCGCCAGCTGCCGATCATGTATTCGAGCCGCGAACACAGCTTCTTCTCGATCTCGGGCAACCTTGCCACGCAATGCCCGCAGGCGGTCGGCTGGGCGATGGCGAGCGCGGCCAAGGGCGACAGCCGGATTGCCGCAACCTGGGTGGGCGAGGGCAGCACCGCAGAGGGCGATTTCCACAGCGCCTGCACCTTTGCGGCGGTGTATAATGCACCGGTTATCCTCAATGTTGTCAACAACCAGTGGGCCATTTCGAGCTTCAGCGGATTTGCCGGAGCCGAACGCACCACCTTCGCTGCGCGCGGCCTGGGCTATGGCATCGCCGCGCTCAGGGTCGACGGCAATGACGCGCTGGCATGTTATGCCGCGGCCGAATGGGCCGCCAACCGCGCCCGCGCCAACCACGGGCCGACAATGATCGAATATTTTACATATCGCGCGGAAGGGCATTCTACCTCGGATGACCCCTCGGGCTACCGCTCGGCGCAGGAGCGCGAGGAATGGCCGCTGGGTGATCCGGTCACGCGGCTCAAGAACCATCTCATCGCGATTGGCGAATGGGACGAGAAACGCCACGCGGCGATGGATCTGGAGTGCGCTGAACTGGTCAAGGCAACCACCAAGGAAGCCGAGAAGAACGGCATCTTGGGCCACGGTCTCCACCACCCGTTCCACACCATGTTCGAGGATGTCTACGAGGAGCTGCCCTGGCACCTTGAAGAACAGGCCGAACAGGCGATTCGCGAACGCATCACCAAGTTCGGCACCGAAAGGCCCTTCGGATGAGCGACGTTATCGACACTGTCAATGAAGCGGGCACCGAACGCCGCCTCAACATGATCGAGGCGATCAACGAAGCGCTCGACATCATGCTGACCCGTGATCCCGATGTGATCATCATGGGCGAGGATGTCGGCTATTTCGGCGGGGTGTTCCGCGCCACTGCCGGGCTTCAGGCCAAGCACGGCAAGAACCGTGTGTTCGATACCCCGATTTCGGAATGCGGGATCATCGGTGCAGCGGTAGGGATGGGGGCTTACGGCCTGCGCCCCGTGCCGGAAATCCAGTTTGCCGATTATATCTATCCTGGGCTCGATCAGCTGATCAGCGAGGCCGCGCGGCTGCGCTACCGTTCGGCGGGCGACTATATCGCGCCGCTCACAGTGCGCTCGCCCTTCGGCGGGGGCATCTTCGGCGGCCAGACCCACAGCCAGAGCCCCGAAGCCTTGTTCACCCATGTTGCGGGCCTGAAAACCGTGATCCCGGCCACCCCGCACGATGCCAAGGGCCTGCTGATCGCCGCCATCGAAGACAATGATCCGGTGATCTTCTTTGAGCCCAAGCGCATCTATAACGGGCCGTTCTCGGGCTACTACGACAAGCCGGTCGAGCCGTGGAAGAAACATCCTGATTCTTTGGTGCCCGAAGGCTACTACAAGATCCCGCTCGGCAAGGCGCGGCATGTGCGCGAAGGCGAGGCGCTGACCGTGCTCGCCTATGGCACGATGGTGCACGTTGCGCAGGCGGTGTGCGAGGCTAAGGGGGTGGACGCAGACATCCTCGACCTGCGCACGCTGGTGCCGCTTGATATCAAGGCGATCGAGGCCTCGGTCGAGAAGACCGGGCGCTGCATGATCGCCCACGAGGCGACCCGCACCAGCGGCTTTGGCGCAGAGCTTTCGGCGCTCGTCACCGAGCGCTGTTTCTACCACCTCGAAGCCCCCGTGGAACGCGTCACCGGGTTCGACACGCCCTATCCCCACAGCCTCGAATGGGCCTATTTCCCCGGCCCTGTCCGCATCGGCGAGGCCATCGACAAGCTTCTGAAGGACTGATCGCACCATGGCGAAGTTCACATTCAACATGCCCGATGTGGGCGAAGGCGTGGCCGAGGCGGAAGTCGTCGAATGGCACGTGAAGGTTGGCGACAGGGTCGAGGAAGACCAGCACCTCGTCGATGTGATGACCGACAAGGCGACGATCGACATCGAGAGCCCGGTCACCGGCACGGTGGTCGCGGTGGCGGGCGAGGTCGGCGATGTCATCGCGATCGGCGCGATGCTGCTGGTAATCGAGGTTGAAGGCGAGGACAACGCGGCAGAGGAAGCCGAAGCCGCTGCCGAGCAGATCGAAGACGAGATGTCCGACGCCGACGAGGCGGATCTGGCGCCGGCGCCCGAACCGGTCGCGGCGTCCGCGCCGGTTGAGACCGCACCGGAAGCGCCCGCTCCGGCCGCAGCCGCGCACAAGGTCCTCGCCAGCCCCGCCGTGCGCCAGCGTGCGCGCGATCTCGGGATTGATCTGACGCAGGTGAAGCCGGCAGAGGATGGGCGCGTGCGCCACGGCGATCTTGATGCCTTCCTCGCCTACAACGCGGGCAGCGGATTTGGCGCGGCGGGCAAGCCGCGCGCCGACGAGGCGATCAAGGTGATCGGCCTCAGGAAGCGCATCGCCCAGAACATGGCCGCCGCCAAGCGCCACATTCCGCACTTCACTTACGTCGAGGAATGCGACGTCACCGATCTCGAGGTGCTGCGCGCCCAGCTCAACGAGGGCCGGGGCGCCGGAGAAGGGGGGCGCCCCAAGCTCACTATGTTGCCGCTGCTGATTGCCGCGATCTGCAAGACGATCCCGGCCTTTCCGATGATCAACGCGCGCTATGATGACGAGGCGGGCGTGGTGACGCGCTATGGCTCTGTCCATCTCGGGATGGCGGCGCAGACGACAAGCGGGCTGATGGTGCCGGTGATCCGCGATGCGCAGAGCCGCAACCTGTGGCAGCTCGCGCGCGAGATCGGGCATCTGGCGGAAGCCGCGCGCACCGGCAAGGCGAGTTCGGAGGAGCTTTCAGGTTCGACCCTGACGGTGACCTCGCTTGGCCCGCTCGGCGGGGTGGCGACGACGCCGGTGATCAACCGGCCCGAGGTGGCGATCATCGGCCCCAACCGCATCGTCGAGCGTCCGATGTTCATCTCCGACGGCATGGGCGGCGAGCGAATCGCCAAGCGCAAGCTGATGAATATCTCGATTTCCTGCGATCACCGCGTGGTCGACGGGCATGATGCGGCGAGCTTTGTGCAGGGGCTAAAGCGGCTGATCGAAACCCCGGCGCTGCTGCTGGTGGACTGACTGTCGCGCGACAACTGACGAAAAATATTGCGTCAGGAGGGGTGTGGAGGGCGTTGACAGCCCTCGCTCGCGAGCCTAATGGCGCTGCTCCAACGAACGGGGTGGCAACGCCACCATGCTCGATCCGGAAACAATGCGCGGGTGTAGCTCAGTTGGTTAGAGCGTCGGCCTGTCACGCCGAAGGTCGCGGGTTCGAGCCCCGTCACTCGCGCCACTTTCCTTTTGGGAAGTGGCCCCCATCCTAGACGCATTGATCCTTGAAGCCGCCGCAGGTTACTCCTGCGCGTCAGTCGCGGCGGGCGCGCTCCAGCGGCCGGTCTCCATCCAGATCAGGAAGCGCTTCAAGGGCACCAGCCAGATCAGGCCGAGCACAAGATAGACCACGGTCTGCGCCAAGCCCGGCCAGCTGCCGATCAACCCCGGCGCATAGCGGGCGATCACCACGCCATAGATCATCAGCGCGGCAAACAGGCCGAATATGCCGACAGGGATTCGCCAGGTGGGGGTTTCGCGCATCAGATCAGGCCATACATCCGTGTGGGGGTGATGACCGCGTCGAGCGGCACATCGTAGGGTTCGACAGGCAGCGCGGCGATCAGCTGCGCGTCCCATGCCAGACCAATCGCCAAAGCGGGCCGATGTTCCGCCAGCCAGCGATCATAATGCCCGCCACCTTGCCCGAGCCGCACGCAGGCATCGGTGAAGCCTACCAGCGGCACGAACAGCACATCAGGCACCATGGTCTCGGCGATGGGGTCAGGTTGCAGCATCCCGAAGGGGCCGACTGCAAGATCGCTCTCGTCATAGGGGTCGGTGTGATGCGCAAAGACCATCGCTGCATCGCGCGTGGCAAAGCGAGGCAGGGCGAGGGTGTGGCCGGCCTCGTGAAAGAACCGCGCATAGCCTGCCGCCGGGGCCTCGTAAGGGCCCGCATGATAGAGGCCGATGACGGCTTCATCGCCGATCCGCGCCAGCAGTGGTGTGAGCGGGCGATGGAACAACAGGCCGCGAATGGAATCCGGCAGGGCCTCGACATGCGCCTTGCGCGCGGCGCGCAAGGTGCGACGGAGTTCGGTTTTGGTCGGCACGCGCTTCTACTACCTCGATACAGAGCGGTGAAACGGCCCAGAGGGCCGCAAGGCCGACCGGCCGCCCGCAGCGACGCGACCGCTAGGTCGCATGAGCGAGGATTTCGCACGCCGGAGGGCGTGGGGAAAACAAAAATGTGACGGAACCACCATGGGTCGTTTGCGCTAGAAATCCTCTGACGCGTTTTACGTCAGGTGGGCGCCGTATGCCCAAGACTTCCGGACGAACCGGCAGGCAAGGGCAGGGACAGCTCCCATTTGGATTAATTATAGCCTCAGGGATTTTCAATCGGCTCGTTCCGGGCAGTCCCGCCACCTATATATCTAGGCGTTCGCTGCCGCAGCTTCAAGCGCTGCTGCGCGGGCTTCGGCCTGGGCAGCCAGCGCCTCGAGCCGGTCAGCCAGTGTGCCCGAGGCATCCGGGCCGCCGAAAAGGTCGGTTTGCGGAGCAGGCGCGGCCTGCTTTGCAGCGCTCAGTTCAGTCTCGAGCCGGGCGATCTCGGCGCGCAGCGAGTCGACCTCGCCGCTGTCCTGAGGGGACGCATTGGCCACCTTGCCGGGCTTGCCCTTGCGCGCTTCGGCGAGTTCGTCAGCGAGAAACAGCGCGGCAAACAGCAGGTTCTGCGCCTCCAGTGGTGCGCGCGATGCGCCCAGCAGCGCGTATTTCTCGGCAATCATCGCGCCCAGAGCTGAGATGTGCGCTTCCTCGCCATCGGCGCAGGCGACCGGATAATTTTTGGGTCCGATGGTGATTGTGACGGTGCTCATGAGGACTACGCTTCCAATTGGCCGATCAGATTGTCGAGTTCGCGAAGACTTTCAGCGACTTGTTCGCGCAGTTTCTCATGCGCATTGACCAGTTCGACCACCCGCGCCGAGCCGCCCGCCGGTTGACCGCCCTGCGCTTGCGCTGCCTCGCGCGCGGCGTCAATGCGGGCCATTGCGGCCTCGATACGCCCCAGCGCGCTGTCGATGCGGTCCTCGTGCATGGCTTGGGAAATACCAAGATAGGCGCGCCTGCGCAAAGCCTTGCGGCTGCCTGTTGATAAGTCGTTCGCGCCGCACCCTGCGCCAAGCTGCGTCCCAAGCCGGTAAGGAAGGTGCACGCAAGGTTGACCTCACCTGTCGCCTCGGCAATGGCACAGCCCGCAATCGAGGGATCGAATCGCCCGTCTGTGGCCATCGATCCGCCACCGGCCCGGGACCATCAGGAGACACGCGCGCCCATGACGATCGAATCCGCCCGCCTTCCTCTCATGGCCAATGCTATCCGCGCGCTGTCGATGGATGCGGTGGAAGCTGCCAATTCGGGCCACCCGGGGATGCCGATGGGAATGGCCGATGTCGCCACTGTGCTGTTCACCGGGCATCTCAAGTTCGATCCCGCCGCGCCGTGCTGGGCTGACCGCGACCGTTTCGTACTGAGCGCGGGCCACGGCTCGATGCTGATCTACAGCCTGCTCTATCTCACCGACTATGCCGCGCCGACGATCAACGACATCCGCAATTTCCGCCAGCTGACCAGCTCTTGCGCCGGGCACCCGGAGAATTTCCTGCTCGACGGGGTGGAGTGCACGACCGGTCCGCTCGGGCAGGGGATCGCGATGGCGGTCGGCATGGCAATGGCCGAGCGGCACCTCAACGCGGTGTTCGGCGACGATCTGGTCGATCACCGCACCTGGGTGGTCGCGGGCGATGGCTGCCTGATGGAAGGCATCAACCACGAGGCGATCGGGCTGGCGGGCCACCTCGGCCTCGGGCGCCTGAACGTGCTGTGGGACGACAACCGCATCACCATCGACGGCGCGACCGACCTCTCCACGTCGGAAGATATCAAGGCGCGCTATGCCGCCGCGGGCTGGCACGTCACCGAATCCGACGGGCATGATTTCGCCGATATCGAGCGCGCGCTGGCCGAGGCCAAGGCCGATCCGCGTCCCTCGCTGGTCGCCTGCCGCACGCTGATCGGCAAGGGCGCGCCCAACAAGCAGGGCACCAGCGGCGTCCACGGCGCGGCGCTGGGCGGAGCCGAGGTTGCCGCCGCCCGCGAGACGCTGGGCTGGACGTCCGAGCCCTTCGTGATCCCGTCGGACATCCTTGCCGATTGGCACAACGCCGCCGAACCCGGACGCCGCGCGCACGGCACCTGGGCCGGACGGCTCGCGGCTTCGGCGCACAAGGCCGAGTTCGAGCGCCGCATGGCAGGCGATCTTCCGCAGGGATTCAGCCTTGATGCCCATATCGCCGGCCTGATCGCCGCGCCGCAGAAGATCGCCACCCGCAAGGCCTCGGAAATCGCGCTCGCCAGCATCAACCCGGCGCTCCCCGATACCATCGGCGGCAGCGCCGACCTGACCGGCTCGAACAACACGCTCGCAGGCGGGATCGGCACCTTCAACCGCGACAATTACGCCGGACGCTATGTCTATTACGGCATCCGCGAGTTCGGCATGGCCGCCGCAATGAACGGGATGGCGCTGCACGGCGGCGTGATTCCCTATGGCGGCACCTTCCTGGTGTTCACCGATTATGCCCGCGGCGCGATCCGCCTCTCGGCGCTCCAGCGCTGCCGCGTGGTCTATGTGATGACCCATGACAGCATCGGACTGGGCGAGGACGGGCCGACCCACCAGCCGATCGAGCACCTCGCCTCGCTCCGCGCTATGCCGAACCTCTTGGTGATGCGACCGGCCGATGCAGTCGAGACCGCCGAGTGCTGGGAGATTGCGCTCAGGCAGCCCGATCGCCCGACGGTGCTGGCGCTGACCCGCCAGAACCTGCCGCAGCTGCGGCTCGACGCAGGCGAGAACCTCTCGGCCAAGGGCGGCTACCGGATCAAGGCAGCGGATGTTGCGCGCAAGGTCGTGATTCTTGCCAGCGGCTCGGAAGTCGAGATCGCGCTGCAATGCGCCGCACAGCTCGAGGACGCAGGGATTGGCACCGACGTTGTCTCGATGGTCTGCACCGAGTTGTTCGACGAACAGGATGCCGCCTACCGCGCCGATCTGCTCCCCGATGACACGCTGATCGTCTCCATCGAGGCGGCGAGTACCTTTGGCTGGCAGCGCTACACCGGGCGCGAAGGGCTCACCATCGGCATCGACAGCTTCGGCGCATCGGCCCCGATCGCCGACCTCTACGCCCATTTCGGCCTCACCGCCGAAGCCATCGTTCCGAAAATCCAGAACAAACTAAACAGCTAAGCAGGAGTATTTCTTATGGCCACCAAGGTTGCCATCAACGGCTTCGGCCGCATCGGCCGGCTTGTCGCGCGTGCGATTCTCGAGCGCAGCGATCACGATCTCGAGCTCGTCTCGATCAACGATCTGGCCGACGCGAAATCAAACGCGCTGCTGTTCGCTTACGATTCGGTCCACGGCCGGTTCGGCGGCGAGGTGGCCGCCGATGGCGACGCGATCATCGCCAATGGCAAGCGCATCGCGGTGACCAAGGAGCGCGATCCCGCCAATCTGCCGCACGCCGCGATGGGCATCGACATCGTGCTCGAATGCACCGGCTTCTTCCAGTCGGACGAAGCCAGCCGCCCGCATCTGGCCGCTGGCGCCAAGCGCGTGCTGATCTCCGCGCCCGCCACTGGCGTGTCCAAGACCATCGTGTTCGGCGTGAACCACGAAACGCTGACGGCGGAGGACGTGATCATCTCCAACGCGAGCTGCACCACCAACTGCCTCGCACCGGTCGCCAAGGTGCTTAATGATGTCATTGGCATCGAGCGCGGCTTCATGACGACGATCCATAGCTATACCAACGACCAGCGCATGCTCGACCAGATCCACAGCGATCTGCGCCGCGCGCGGGCGGGGGCAGTCAACATGATCCCCACCACCACCGGCGCTGCACGCGCGGTGGGCCTGGTGCTGCCCGAGCTCAAGGGCAAGCTCGACGGCTCCTCGGTGCGCGTGCCGACCCCGAATGTCTCGCTGATCGATCTGGTGTTCACCCCCTCGCGCGACACCTCCGCCGAGGAAATCAATACGGCCTTGAAGGCGGCTGCCGAGGGGCCGATGAAGGGCGTCCTCGACTACACCGATCAGCCGCTGGTATCCTCGGACTTCAATCACTATCCGGCCAGCTCGATCGTCGACAGCCTCGAGACCAGCGTGATGGAAGGCAAGCTTGCCCGCGTGGTCAGCTGGTATGACAATGAATGGGGCTTCTCCAACCGGATGATCGACACCGCCGGGGTGATGGCGAAGTTTCTCTGACCCGTTCCGCCTCCGGAGGTGACTGTGCCCAAGTTCAAGACCCTCGATGATCTGCCCGCCGACCTCACTGGCGAGGTCGCGCTGGTTCGCGTCGATCTCAACCTGCCGATGAAGGATGGCTCGGCCACCGATGTCACCCGGGCCGAGGCGGTCAAGCCGACCATCCTCGAACTCGCAGAGCGCGGCGCGAAGGTGCTGCTGCTGGCGCATTTCGGGCGGCCGGGGGGCCAGCGCTCCTCGATGCTGTCGACCAGCATGGTGATCGGCGATGTCGAAAAGGTGGTGGGCAGGGAGATCATGTTCGTCCCCGAACTTACCGGCCCGGTGGTGGCGCAATCGATCGGGATCCTGGGCGCAGGCGATATCGGCTTGCTCGACAACACCCGCTTCTGGCCGGGCGAGGAGGGGAATGATCCCAACTTCGCGCAGGCGATCGCAGCCAATGGCACGCTCTACGTCAACGACGCCTTCAGCGCCGCGCACCGCGCCCACGCCACGACAGAAGGCCTGACGCACTTCCTCCCTTCTTATGCGGGCCGCGCGATGGAGGCCGAATTGCGGGCCTTGGAGGCAGCCCTCGGCTCGCCTGAGCAACCGGTGGCAGCCGTGGTTGGCGGGGCCAAGGTCTCGACCAAGCTGGCGGTGCTCGAACACCTTGTGGGCAAGGTGCAGCACCTGATCATTGGCGGCGGCATGGCCAATACCTTCCTTGCCGCGCGCGGTGTGGATGTCGGCAAGAGCCTGTGCGAACATGATCTGGCAGCCACTGTCACCCGCATCATGGACGAGGCCGATCACGCCAGTTGCACCGTGCACCTGCCCTATGACGTGGTGGTGGCCAAGGAATTCGCCGCCAATCCGCCCTCGATGCGCATCTGCAACGTCCACGAGGTTGCTGCCGACGAGATGATCCTCGATCTCGGCCCGCAGGCGGTCGAAGCGCTCGCGGACGTGCTCAAGACCTGCCGCACGCTGGTGTGGAACGGACCGCTGGGCGCCTTCGAGACCGAGCCCTTCGATGCCGCCACCGTGGCACTGGCGCGCACCGCTGCGGCGCTGACGCTCGAAGGCTCACTGGTCAGTGTGGCCGGCGGCGGGGATACGGTTGCGGCGCTTGCTGCGGCCGGCGTAGAGGAGGATTTCTCCTATATTTCAACCGCAGGCGGCGCCTTCCTTGAATGGATGGAAGGCCGCGTCCTGCCCGGCGTGGCGGCGCTCGAGGCCTGATGTGGCAAGCGCCGAAGCGGAGATCGAAGCGCTCGAACTGCGCCTGATGCGCGCCTGGGTGGCGCGCGATAGCAAGGAGACGAAGAAGCTCCTCGCGCGCGATTTCATGGCGATGATCGGGACGCTGCCCCCGCAGCTGCTCGACCGGCCGAGCTTTCTTGCCGGGATCGAACGCGGCTTTGCCTGCACCAAATTCGCCATGCGCGAAGTGTTCGTCCGCCAGCATGGCAAGAGCGCGTGGTTCGTTGCCGGAGCGGAGCTTGAACTGGGGCTGGGCGCGAAGGTGTGGACCGGCCCGTTCCTCGTCACCGGCCTGTGGCGCAAGGGCACGATTGGCGGCTGGAAGCTGGCCGAGCGCAGCCTGGCGCGCCTCGATCAGGACGACAGCTTCGCCGCCTGCGTGACCAAGCTGCAATTGTGGAAATAGCGATGAGCGAAGCAGTCGAAACCAGTTACGGCACCTTGTCGGTGATGGAATCGGGCGAATTTGCCGGATGGCGTTACTGGAACGGCGATCCGTTCGAGACCCGCTCGGGGCCGTTCTACTATCGCCGCGAGGAGGATGGCAGCTATGTCAGCGCCTTCCGCGCCGAACCCCGCCACATGAACGGCGGCGGCTTCATGCATGGCGGCTGTATGCTGACCTTTGCCGATTTCGCGCTGTTCGCAATCGCCACAGACGAGCTCGACGGTGATCATGCGGTGACGCTCAATCTGGCGGGCGATTTCCTCGGGGCGATTAGCAGCGGCGCGCTGGTCGAGGCGCGCGGCGAGATCACGCGCGGGGGCGGCAAGACCATCTTTGTGCGCGGGCTGGTGACGGGCGACGGCAAGCCTGCGCTGAGCTTCACCGGCATTATCCGGCGGCTTGCCAAGCGCTAATCCCCAAGCCATGCGTTGTGCAGTTGCAGCATTTCGGCGCCCTCGCTAAGGGCGCGTTGCAACCCTCTGCATAGGTATGCAGAGCCAATGTCACGACCAAGGGGAACTGCTGCAATGAACCGCCAAGCCATGACTGACCGCATCGCCTCCGGACAGGGCTTCATCGCCGCGCTTGACCAGTCGGGCGGCTCGACCCCCAAGGCGCTGCGCGGCTACGGCGTCGATGACAGCGAGTGGTCGGACGACGAGGCGATGTTCGCGCAAATCCACAATATGCGCGCCCGCGTGATCACCTCGCCGTGTTTTGGCAGCGGCAAGGTGATCGGCGCGATCCTGTTCGAGCGGACGATGGACGGCGAGGTGGACGGTCTGTCCACCGGCGATGCGCTGAAGGCGCGCGGGATCGTCCCCTTCATCAAGGTCGACGAAGGCCTCGCTGATGAAGCAGATGGCGTGCAGCTGATGAAGCCGATGGTGAAGCTCGCTGCGCTGCTCGAAAAGTCGGCGGCAAACGGCATGTTCGGCACCAAGATGCGCTCGGTGATCAAGGCGGCCAACCCGGCGGGAATCGCCGCCGTGGTCGCCCAGCAGTTCGACGTCGGCGCGCAGATCATTGCTGCCGGCCTGATGCCGATCATCGAGCCCGAATATGACATCACCTCGGCCGACCGCGCTGCGGGTGAGGCGATCCTGCTCGCGGAAATCACCAAGCATCTCGATGCGCTCCCTGAAGGCCAGCAGGTGATGCTCAAGCTCTCGATCCCGGCGACCGCGGGCCTCTACACCCCGCTGACCCGGCACCCCAAGGTGCTGCGCGTGGTCGCGCTGTCGGGCGGGTTCTCGACCGACGATGCCTGCTCGCGCCTGTCGCAGAACCCCGGCATGATCGCGAGCTTCAGCCGCGGGCTGCTGCAGGATCTGCGCAAAGACCAGTCGGACGCGGAATTCAACACCGTGCTCGGGCAGGCGATCGAACAGATTGCCAGCGCCAGCGCCTGAAGGTTCGGCAGGTGACAGGCGGCGCGTAAGGCATTAGCGCGCCTAGCATGACCGACACCCAGCTTTACCTCATCTCCCCGCTCGACGTTGGCGGCGATTTTCCTGCGCGGCTCGAGCGCGCGCTTGCGGCGGGCAAGGGCGCCAAGAGCCAGCTCGTCACCGCGTTCCAGTTCCGGGTGAAGGGCGTCGACAGCCACGAGGCGGCTGCGCTGGCCGCGCCGCTGCAGGCGATCTGCGCGGCGCATGATGTCGCCTTTATCGTCAATGATTCGGTCTCGCTCGCCAAGCGGCTCAAGGCCGACGGGGTGCATCTCGGGCAGGACGACGGCTCGCCGCGCGAGGCACGCGAGGAATTGGGGCGCGAGGCGCAGATCGGGGTGACCTGTCATGCCAGCCGCCACATGGCGATGGACGCGGGCGAGGCGGGGGCGGATTACGTTGCTTTCGGCGCCTTCTATCCCTCGACCACCAAGGATAAGGGCCCGGATGCCGAGGTGCCCGATCTCGATGTGCTCGAATGGTGGAGCCAGATTTTCGAGATTCCCTGCATCGCAATCGGCGGGATCACACCCAATAACTGCGCGCCGCTTATCCTTGCGGGTGCGGATTTCCTTGCGGTGTCAGGGGCGGTGTGGGGCGGCGACGAGGTCGCGGCTGTCGAGGCCTTTGCCGAGGCGATGAAGGCGGCAAGCATCGAGCGCAAACGCATTCTGGCGAGCAGACGATAGCACGCCGTAATAGGCGTGGTCATCGGCTGACCCGCGCCTCTTGAGGCCAGAGCACACTAGCTTGCGGTTCCCAGCCGGGTGCAGGTGAGCTTGGTTTCCGATCCGTCCGCCGCCAGCTTGCGCAAGCTGTTCTCGCCCAGCACCCGGAAGCGTTCGTCCTTCTTGGGGCCGCGGGTGAACAGCAGTTCGGTGCCGCGCAGCAGATAGATGCCGCGCCCTGTGTCATTGCGGTAGCTCGAGGCATTGCCGATGCGGAAGCCTTCTTCCGGCACCACCACATAGGCTTCGGCCCCCGCATCGCCGGGCAGGGCGCATTCCCACTCGCCGCGTTGCAGGGTGGCCAGCATCCCGCCGTCGGTGGCGGCGAGCGGTCGCCCGGCGGGGCGTGCATCGTTGCGATCCTGCGCTCCGGCGAGGCCCGATCCGAAGGCCGCCACCGCCGCCGCGCACAGCGTGAGAAGGAAGATGTAGCGGGTCCGCATGGCCCGCGCCCTATCAGGCTGCCGCCCCCAAAGCCAAGCCTTTCGGATGCGCTTTTGGCCCGCGCTTGCCGTATGCGGCGCTATCGGCTATCGGCGCGCATCATTTTGGGGCGCGAACCTTTTCGGCGGCGCGCTTCGCACGCTCTTTCCACCACGTAAAAAGGCCCAAAGCCCCATGAAGATCAGCGGCGTCGATATTCGCCCCGGCAACATCCTGGAATATGAAGGCGGCATCTGGAAGGTCGCCAAGATCCAGCACACCCAGCCCGGCAAGGGCGGGGCCTATATGCAGGTCGAAATGAAGAACCTGCAGGATGGCCGCAAGACCAACGTGCGCTTCCGCAGCGCCGACACGATCGAGCGCGTGCGGCTCGACACCAAGGAATTCCAGTTCCTCTACGCCGAAGGCGATGACCTCGTGTTCATGGACAACGACACCTACGAGCAGATCACGCTGCCCGGCGACCTGCTCGGCGACGCGCGCCCGTTCCTGCAGGACGGGATGCAGGTAAACCTCGAGCTGTGGGACGAAAAGCCGATCTCGGTCGAACTGCCCTCGCAGATCGAAGCCGTGATCGTCGAGGCTGATGCGGTGGTGAAGGGGCAGACCGCCTCGTCGAGCTACAAGCCCGCGATCCTCGACAACGGCGTGCGCATCATGGTCCCGCCGCATATCGGCAGCGGCACGCGCATCATCGTCGATGTCTACGAGCAGGCCTATGTCGGCAAGGCGAGCTGAGCACAGATAATGGCAGCTATTTCCGGCCTCATCCGCGTGATGGAACGCGCCGCTCGTAAAGCGGGTGGGCGTCTGCGGCGCGACTTCGGCGAAGTCGAACACTTGCAGGTGAGCCGCAAGGGCCCGGCCGATTTCGTCAGCAAGGCCGATATCCGCGCCGAGCGCACGCTCTATGACGAATTGCTCGCCGCCCGTCCGGGCTGGGGCTTCGTGATGGAAGAGGCCGGCGTGATCGAGGGCGACCCCGGGATGCCGCGCTGGATCGTCGATCCGCTCGATGGCACCAGCAATTTCCTCCATGGCATTCCGCATTTCGCGGTCTCGATCGCTGCGCAGGAGCCCAGGCCCGGTGGCCCAGATTCTTCTGGAAACGCCTGGGGCGATGTGGTCGCAGGCGTGGTCTATCAGCCGATCACCGACCAGACCTTCTGGGCGGAAAAATCGCGCGGCGCGTGGCTTCAGGATGCGCGCCTGCGCGTCTCGGCCCGCTCGCGCCTTGGCGATGCCTTGGTGGCGACCGGCATTCCCTTTGCGGGCCACGGCGACTTTGCCGAATGGAGCCGGATCTTCGGCGCGATCGGCCCTGAAGTCGCCGGGATCCGCCGCTTCGGCGCCGCTTCTCTCGATCTCGCCTATGTGGCGCAGGGCCGGTTTGACGGGTTCTGGGAAAGCGGCCTTTCGGACTGGGACACCGCTGCCGGATGCCTGCTGGTGCGCGAGGCCGGCGGCTTCGTCAGCGATTACCGCGGCCGCTCGGCCCCGATCCATGCAGACCAAGTGCTCGCGGCGAATGACGCGCTGCACTCCAAGCTGCACAAGCTGTTGGCCGGAGCCTTGCGCTAGAGACTGTTGCCTTGGCGCAGGTGGCTCGCTAACAGCCACTCCCGCGCAGGCGCCCCTGTGGTGGAATTGGTAGACGCGCTCGACTCAAAATCGAGTTTCGAAAGAAGTGCCAGTTCGAGTCTGGCCAGGGGCACCACCGCGCTCGCACACCTTCAAAGCGCCCTTGCGGCGCCGGGCCATGTGCAGACGCGCAATGTCGCGCTTTCCTAATGCTCACGTGATGTGTCATGGTGCTGCCATGATCGCACGTTCTCGCCTCTCTCGTTCTTTCGATGGCCGTCAGGGCGGGCGCTGTGCGGGGGTCGGTTTTCGTGTTCTGGACGGTGTCTCGGGTGTCTCCAACAGGAGCGCGGGGCAGCGATGACGCAAGGGGAAGAATGATGCGGGTGAGTGCAATACTGGCAGGGGCGAGCGCGCTGGCGCTGGGCGCGGTTCCGGCGCAGGCCGATGAACTGCGCGATGCGGTGGCCGCCGATATGCCAGCGCTCGTCACGCTCTACCAGGACTTGCACGCCAATCCCGAGCTGAGCTTCCAGGAAGTCGAGACCGCCAAGAAGCTCGCCGCCCGCGCCCGCGCGCTCGGATTCGAGGTTACCGAAGGCGTCGGCAAGACCGGCGTGGTTGCGGTTATGAAGAACGGCGCAGGCCCCACGGTGATGCTGCGCGCTGATATGGACGGGTTGCCGGTGATCGAACAGACCGGGCTGCCCTACGCCTCCAAGCGCCGCGCCGTGCCTGCCACCGGCATCGAGACCGGCGTGATGCATGCCTGCGGCCACGATACCCACATGACCGCATGGATCGGCACCGCGCAGCAGCTGGCGGCGCGCAAGGATCAATGGTCGGGCACGCTGGTGATGATCCTCCAGCCTGCCGAGGAAATCGGCGAGGGGGCCAAGGCGATGCTCGATGACGGGCTCTACACCCGTTTCCCAAAGCCCGACTATGTGCTGGCCTTCCACGATGCCGCGCAGGCCCCTGCCGGGATGATCGGCTATTCCAAGGGCTTTGCGTTGGCCAATGTCGATTCGGTTGATGTCGTGGTGCCGGGGGTGGGCGGACACGGCGCCTATCCGCACACCACCAAGGACCCGATCGTGATCGCGGCCAACATCGTCACCCGGCTGCAGACGCTGATCAGCCGCGAGCGCGATCCGCTCGAACCGGCGGTGATCACGGTCGGCAGCTTCCAGGCCGGCTCCAAGCACAACATCATCCCCGATGAAGCGCGCCTCCAGATCACCGTGCGCAGCTACAAGGACGAAACCCGCCAGCAACTACTCGAGGGGATTGCCCGCATCGCCAAGGGCGAGGCGCTGGCCGCCGGGATGCCCGAGGACAAGCTGCCGCGCGTGACGGTGCAGGATCCCTATACGCCTGCGACCTACAACACGCCCGAATTTACCGACAAGGTGATGTCGGGGCTGAAAACCCGCTTCGAAGGCCGGGTGTTCGAGGTTCCCAGCGTGATGGGCGGCGAGGATTTCAGCCAGTTCTACCGGGCTGACCGCGAGAACGTGGAATCGCTGATCTTCTGGGTCGGCGGGGTGCGCGCGGGCGAATGGGAGAAATCGCAGAAAGGCGAGATCACGCTGCCCTCGCTGCATTCGCCGTTCTGGGCGCCCGACGCGCCGGTGGTGATCGCCACCGCGACCGAGGCGATGACGGCGGCCACGCTCGATCTGATGAAGAAGTAGGTTCGGCCCTCAAGGAGCGTGGCGGTAGGGCCGCAAAAGACCCGAAAAAATGCGGCCGCCGGAGCGCGCCCTCGCAGGCACATTCCGACGGCCGTTTCTCCTCCCCA